>JAAROH010008077.1_pt1 | contig 16075 bp, 15 predicted proteins | sample 7248631 | NCBI WGS metagenome assembly JAAROH01 (sample SAMN09772309, study PRJNA484901) | compost metagenome | isolation source: Vermicomposting unit | place: India
GTTTCCGAGATTTGGAAAGCATCACCACTCGGAAAATCGGTTTGCAAATTCGCTAACGCTTTAAATGCAAACCTTTTTGATTTTCCTTCGTGGGATGCTTTCAACAAATCTCGCCAAAGTCGGGCTTCGTGCTTTATATATTATGCTATTCTGCTGGTTGCAGTAAAAAGCGTATTAGAAAAAGTGAGAGTATGCGAAAGTCAATCTATCCCTTTACTGCCTAAAATGGTTTTTTCTTTACATTGCTCCCTCATATGATAAAATATAAATAAATTTTTTTAGAAAGGAAGGAGAGAGATGATACTAGGAGTCATAGGAGGCATGGGACCCTTAGCTACTTGTACCTTCTTCGAGCAGGTAATAAGGCTAACCAAGGCAGATAAGGACCAGGAACACATCCATATAATAATAGATAACAACACAAATATTCCTGATAGAACCGATTACATCCTAGGAAAGGGGCCTGATCCTAGACCTGAACTTATTAGATCCGCTGTGAAATTGGAATCCATGGGTGCTGAATATATTGCCATACCTTGTAATACAGCTCATTACTTCTACGAGGATATCGTTAAGTTTACCAAAGCAAAGGTACTAAACATGATTGAAGAGACGGCTGCCCACCTAAAAGCTAACTACAAAGACCAAAAGGACTTCCTCCTATTAGCCACCAGAGGAACTTATAAAGCGAAAATATATAAAAAGGTATTTAATAGATATCAGTTGAATATAATAGAACCAGATGAAAAGGACAAAGACAAAATTATGGGTTGGATATATGGAGTGAAGTCCTCAGTATTTGATGTAACTGCCAAGGATTTTGAGGTACTAATTGACAAGTACAATCATGATGAGAATATACCTGTTATATTAGGATGTACAGAACTTTCCACCTTAGCTGAAATGATAAAAATCTCCAGAAACTATGTAGACCCTCTCTATATATTAGCCCAAAGATGCGTTCAGATTCATATGGAAAAGAAAAAATAAGTTTCTCTTAAAAAGAGAAGCTTATTTTTTAAATCCCTTATATTTTTTCAAATAATTGTAAATAATAATATGGATAAATTTTAGCATTGAGGTGGAAAGCACCCATGGAGAGCATATTTAAGTACTTTATTATTGCGGCAGCCATATCCTTATTTGCTACACCTTTAGCAAGAAAAGTGGCTTTAAAAGTGGGGGCCATTGACATACCTAAAGATGATAGGCGGGTCCATAATCAGCCTACGCCTTTGATGGGCGGGTTAGCCATATATATTGCCTTTATCATATGCTGCTTTATATTCCTTCCTATGAATAAAACCTTTCTCTCCATAATTATTGGAGGGACTTTAATATTGATTTCTGGTATAATTGATGATATAAAGGACTTAAGTCCTAAAGGAAAGCTCCTATTTCAGATAGCAGCCTCAGCGGTTTTAATACTAGGAGACGTTAAAATTGATGTGATAACCAATCCCTTTATTAATTCTAATTCGGTAATACGATTAAATGGTCTATCCATACCCATTACTATATTTTGGGTAGTTGGAGTTACCAATACTTTAAACTTAATAGATGGCTTAGACGGTCTGGCTGCAGGGATTAGTACCATAGCCAGCCTAACTTTTGTATTTGTAGCTAGAGAATTAAACTACATACCTATAATGATAATATCCGCAATAGCTGCAGGTGCCTCCTTTGGATTTCTATCCTACAACTTCCACCCAGCAAAGATATTCATGGGGGATACAGGAGCCTTGTTTTTAGGATTTATACTGGCAGCTATTTCCATAGAAGGGGTTATGAAATCTGTAGCTACCATAGCTGTCATAGTTCCATTGATAATACTAGGACTTCCTATTTTCGATACTACTTGTGCCATATTTAGGAGATTCTTAAATGGAAAATCCATTGCAGAAGCAGACAAGGGGCATCTTCACCACAAATTGCTGGAAAGAGGGTATTCCCAACAGAAAACTGTATTGATATTATATGGAATAAGCGTTGTGTTCAGCCTCATAGCAATTCTGGTATCCAAAGTAAACAGCCAGAGGGCAGTAATATTTTCACTATCAGTATTTATTGTTGCCATAATACTGGCAGCTAAAATGGGTCTAATAAGCAGTAAAGGAGAGGATAAAGAATGAAAATTAAAGTTATGACAGTATTTGGGACAAGGCCTGAAGGAATAAAAATGGCTCCCATAATAAAGGTTATGGAAAAGGTTGAAGAAATAGAGAACGTAATCTGCGTTACAGCTCAGCACAGGCAGATGCTAGACCAGGTATTGAACCTATTCAATATAGAGCCCCACTACGACTTAAATATATTTAAACCTGGACAAACCCTAACGGAGATCACCATGAGGGCCTTGGAAGGTTTAGAAAAGGTCATTATAGAGGAGAAACCTGATATACTCCTTGTACAGGGAGACACTACCACCGTATTTTCTGCAGCCTTAGCAGCCTTCTATCAGAAGGTAAAAATTGGCCATGTGGAGGCAGGTCTAAGATCAGGGAACCTCTATTCACCATATCCTGAAGAAGCCAACAGAAAGCTTACAGGAGTTCTAACTGATTTTCACTTTGCACCTACAAAGACCAACAAGGAGAACTTATTAAGGGAGGGCTATCCAGAAGATAGGATATTCATCACAGGCAATACTGTAATAGATGCTTTGCAATATGCGGTGAAAGAGGACTATGAGTTTAACATACCCCTTTTAAATAAAATGGACTTTAAAAACAAAAGGGTAGTACTCCTTACATCCCACAGAAGGGAAAACATAGGAAAGCCTATGGAGAATATCTTCTCTGCAATAAATGATATAACCTTAAAGTACGAGGATGTAGAAGTAGTATTTCCAATCCATCTAAATCCAAAGGTTAGGGAGATAGCCTACAGAGTATTTGAAGGGAACGATAGAATTCATCTAATAGAGCCTCTCGATTATGAGCCTTTTACTAATTTGATGGCAAGAGTACATATGGTTGTTACCGACTCAGGAGGATTGCAAGAAGAAGCACCAAGCCTTGGCAAACCAGTGCTAGTTATAAGAGAGGAGACTGAAAGGCCAGAGGGAATAGAAGCTGGAACTGCTAGGTTGGTTGGGACAAGCTATGAGGGAGTATATAAGGAGATGGATCTTTTGCTGTCGAATAAAGAAGAATATGATAAGATGGCCAATGCTGTGAATCCTTATGGGGATGGAAAGGCTTCAGAGAGGATTGTGGACATTATACTTAAGCATATAAAAGTTAGTTAATATGGTGAAAAGGTTCTGTTTGCAAACAGAACCTTTTTTTCATTCATATTTTAAAATTTTTGAATAAATAACTTAGAAATGGGTATATAAAACTTTGTTGATGTTTGTTTTCTCATATATTATAAGAGGACAAGATATATACAAATATACATGGATGCAGCTTTTGGACTATGAAAATTGTCAAATTTGTGTATTGATACAGTAGGACTTTTTTGTTATAATTATAACGAGCTTTGTCCAAGGTTTGTGAATGTATATAGAGGAAAAGGTTTGCTTAAAGGATAAGAAGTTGGACCTTACAAAGTGAAAAACGTCGAAATATCTCATATCGCAACAACATACCCCATCATAAACCGCAGAGGAGCTAGCAGTCAACAGCGTTAAAAAATTAACTTATTTTTTAATGATTTATCTTACATATTCTGGATTGGAACGTGGAAAGTTAATATAGCTATAAATTTTAATTATAAATGTAATGATATTTGAAAAATTCCAAATTTATTAAAACTCAATTGTAATATGTGTATGTTTTGATATAATAGATTATAAAAAGTAACAATTTTTACTACATGAAAGGCAAAAATGACATGATTCGATATTTAGAATTAATTGAAGATTCAATATTTTGAGGGGAGGGATGTACTCAATATATAGGAGTTATCCATATTGATAATAAAAGTAATACCTTATAAGAAGGTGGTGATATAGTGGCAAAGGAAGCGATAGAAGCAGTTAGGGAAGCAGAACAAGAGGCTAATCGCATGTTACAAGATGCTACCCAGACTTCTCGAGATATAAAAAAGGAAGCAGAAAGGTTAGCTGAAGAGAAGTACCAGCAGATATTAGAAGAAGCTAACAGAGAAGCTGAGGAGATAAAACAAAAAGCCTTACAAGAAGGAGAAGCAGTAGCAAAGCCAATTCTTGAAAAGGGAATGAAGGAGTCAGAAAGATTAATTGCTTTGAGTGATGAAGATTTGAGCCAAGCAGTTAACATCATTATTGAGAGGATTGTGAATACATATGGCAATAGTTAAAATGAGTAAGTTCAGCTTATTTGTCTTTGACTCTGAGAGGGAAACTCTACTTAATGAGCTTCAAAAATTTAAGTATGTACACTTTGTCAATTTAGAAGAGAATGAAGAATTAATAGAAGATGGGCTAGAGGTTTTAACTATTCCAGAAAAGATTGAAGAGGTCAATGAAGAAATTTCAAAGGTAAACTATGCACTAAATTTGTTGTCCAAGCACTATGAAAGAGAAACAGGAATCAAAGCTATGATACAGGGTAAGGAAACCCTTACCTTTGAAGAATTGGAAAAGAAAGCTTTGGAATTTGACTTCTTGCCCATATATAAGAAGCTCAGAGAACTATCCTCTAAAATAGATGATTATGAACAAGAAGCTACAAGGCTAAGAGCTCAAAGGGATGAGCTATTACTTTGGGAAAGATTGGACTATCCTATTAAGGATCTAGGAATATTGAAGCAGTGTCAAGTATATACAGGTATAATTCCTTTGAAGATGAAGGATAGGCTCAATGAGGACCTATTAGACTTGGAATATACGTATACTGAATTTATAAATGAAGACAAGAAGAATATCTATTTCTTCGCATTATCTTCAAAGGATGAATCCCATAAGCTCAATGATATATTGAGAAGAAATGGATATTCCAGTATAAGGTTAAATGGAGAAAAGACTCCTAAGGAAGAAATTAAGACTATTGATGAAAGATTAAATGAATTACAGGAGTACAAGGCAAAGACAATTGAAGAAATAAAGGGATTATCTGCAAACGTTCCTAACCTAGAAATTTATTATGAATACTTGATGAACAAAAAATTGAGGTTAGCTGTTTCAGAAAACTTCTTAAGAACTGAAAGAGTAAATGTGATTGAAGGATATATTCCTGCTGAAAAAGCTGATGAATTCACTGAAATAGTGAAAAAGTCTCAACAAAATGCTTACTATATGGAAATAAAAGAAGCTGAAAAAGACGATCCAAATGTACCAATACTTCTTGAGAACTCAAAATTCAATGAGACCTTTGAGTCACTAACCAGTATGTATTCGTTGCCTAAATACAATGAAATCGATCCAACACCATTGTTATCACCATTTTATTTTGCTTTCTTTGGAATGATGGTTGCCGATGCAGGATATGGACTACTTATGGTAATAGGAGGCTTAATTGCTCTTAAAGTACTTAATCTATCAGAAGACCAAAGAAAGTTTATTAGGTTCTTCTACTATTTAGGTTATTCAACTATATTCTGGGGTGCATGTTTTGGTTCCTATTTTGGAGGAGTAATATCTATACCTGGAATTATTGATCCAGCAAATGAATATCAGAAAGTGCTAATTATGTCTGTTTTATTTGGATTAGTACACTTATTCTTTGCTCTAGGGATCAAAGCTTATATGAGTATCAGAGAAGGAAAATATTTAGATGCTCTATATGATGTAGGATTTTGGTATATGGCCCTTTCAGGGGGAATAATGTGGATACTTTCAATGGTTGTATCATTACCACCTGTTGTGGTAACCATATCCAAAGCAGTGTTTATCATTGGTGCTGTGGGAATAGTGCTAACCAATGGTAGGGATGCAAAGACCATAGGTGGAAAACTAGCATCAGGTCTCTATAGCTTATATGGTATTTCCAGCTATGTGGGTGACTTCGTATCCTACTCAAGGCTAATGGCCTTAGGACTATCAGGAGGATTCATTGCTTCTGCAATCAACATGATGGTTGAAATGTTATTTGGATTAGGTATTGTCGGAATACCTTTTGGTTTAGTGGTATTTATAGTAGGACAGCTATTTAACATATTCTTAAGCTTATTGGGTGCCTATGTTCACACTATCAGACTTACCTATGTAGAGTTTTTTGGTAAGTTCTATGATGGTGGAGGAAAGGCATTTAATATATTCAGAAATAAACCAAAATATATCAACTTAAAATAATTAAAAACATAAAAAATTAAGGAGGAAGGGTAAAATGAATTTTGGTGAATTATTCATTCAATATGGTGGAGTTGTTATTGCTGCATTAGGAATGGCAATGTCAGTAATTTTATCAGGAATAGGCTCTGCAAAAGGAGTAGGAATGGTTGGAGAAGCAGCTTCAGGAGTTATCATAGAAGAACCTCATAAGTTTGGTAAGTCACTAGTTCTTCAATTGTTACCAGGTACACAAGGACTTTATGGATTCGTTATTGGTTTGATGGTATTAGGAAAGCTTAGTGTAGATATGACCCTTGCTGAAGGATTCTATCTATTCATGTCATGTCTTCCAGTTGCAGTTGTTGGTTTGATATCAGCTATCGCTCAAGCAAAAACTGCTGTGGCAGGTATTGCTATTCTAGCTAAAAATGAAGAGCATTCAACTAAAGGTATAATTTACGCGGTAATGGTTGAGACTTACGCATTGTTGGCCTTTGTTATATCCTTAATACTAGTAAACGCAGTTAGCTTCTAGCTTTACCTATGGGGGTGGCGAAATGTCAAATTTAGATAATCTAGTACAGAAGATACTAGATGACGCCAAAGAACGTGCAAATGCTATAATAGAAGACGCCAACAAGGTTAAAGAAGAGGTAATAGATGCTAAAGTTAGAGAGGCAAACGAAAAAAAGGATAAGATAATTGAAAGGGCAACTGCTGAAGCTGAGCTTTTAAAGGAAAGAGTTATTTCCAGTGCAGAGCTAAAGGTTAGAAATGAGAAGTTAAAGGCAAAACAAACTGTTATAGATAGAGTTTTCAACTTAGCTAAGAAAAAATTAGAGAATTTAGATGAGGAGAAATATGTTGCTTATTTGACCAACACTATTAGAACTCTAACTTTAAATGGTGATGAGGTCCTTGTAGTTCCAAAGAACATGGCTGATAAGGTGAAAAGGCTTAGAATTCCTATTAGAGTTTCAGATGATGAGTTTGTAGACTCTGGTTTTCTAATCAAAGGTAAAGGCATAATGCTAAACTACACCTTTGATTCCCTAATAGATTATTACAGAGAAGAACTCGAAACAGAGATAGCACAGAGTCTCTTTAAAGAATAGGAGTGATTCCATGAATAGAATGGATTTTATCCAAGCTGTATCTAGAACCAGAGTCCTTGAAACTAGGCTCCTTTCAAGGGTTACAGTTGAAAGGATGGTAGATGGAAAAGACATTGAAGAAGTCATAAAAATACTAGGGGAAACGGAGTATGCCAGTGTAATAGGTGGACTAAACAGAGTAGAAGAATATGAGAAGATCCTTTCTGCAGAACTTAAGAGAGTCTACAATTTGATGTATGAAATTGCCAAGGATCCTACTGTTGTAGACCTTTTGGCTTTAAAATACGACTATCATAACCTTAAGGTGCTAGTCAAAGAAAAGCTTCTACAAAAGGACTTCAAGAATCTATACATCCCAATAGGCAAGCTAGACCTTGAAAGGGTTAGAACAGCTTATTTAGATGGCAGCCTAAAGGATGATATAGATAGTAGATTTAAAGAAGCCTTGGACCATGTAACTAGGGATTTTGAAGAAAATAAGGATCCACAGAGGATAGACATTATACTAGATAAATACTATTTTAGCCACCTATATGACCTGGCAAAGGAAACAGAAATACCCCTATTCATAAACTATGTACAGGATTTAATCGACTTTACCAACATTAAGACTCTCATCAGGATAAAGAAGCAGAACAAGGATATGAAGTTCTTAGAAGAAGCGTTAATTCCTAATGGAAAAATAGAACCTCAAGAAATAGTGTTATCCTTACACGATTCTATAGATAACATTATCAATAAATACAAGGATTATAATATAAGCCCAGAGATAAAGATGGGTCTGGAGAGTTACAAACAATCTGGCCGTCTGTCCGAATTCGAAAGACTGATGGATGATTATTTGATGGGCTTAAACAAGCCATCAAAATACATCCATTTTGGACCTGAGCCCATATTCTCTTACATAGTAGCAAAGGAAACAGAAATAAAGATACTAAGAATAATCATGACAGCAAAGCTCAACAACATACCACCAGATAATATCAGGGAAAGGTTGCGTGATCTATATGTATAAGGTTGCTGTAGTAGGAGATAAGGATTCTATATTAGCCTTTAAGGCGTTGGGCATAGATGTTTTTCCAGTCTTCGATAAGGACCAGGCCAGAAGAACCGTTGATAAGCTTGCCATGGATAATTATGGGATAATATTTATAACTGAGCAGATAGCTAGTCTAATACCAGAGACTATTGACAGATATAACAATAAGATTATTCCTGCAATAACCTTAATACCAAGCAATCAAGGAACTTTAAACATAGGAATGGAAAAGATCAACGAAAACGTGGAAAAAGCTGTAGGTACAAATATTTTATAGGAGGAGAGGACTTACCTTGAAAGTAGGAAAAATAATTAAAGTATCTGGACCCTTAGTAGTTGCTGAGGGTATGGATGAGGCAAATGTATATGACGTTGTTAAGGTATCGGATAATAAATTGATTGGCGAAATAATTGAGATGAGAGGCGACAAAGCCTCCATCCAGGTATATGAAGAGACTACAGGTATTGGTCCTGGGGAACCAGTATATACTACTGGGGAACCTCTTTCAGTAGAGCTTGGACCAGGACTTATAAAATCAATGTTTGATGGTATACAAAGACCTCTTGAAATGGTAAAAGAGCGTGCAGGAGACTTCTTACCAAGAGGATTGGAGCTTCCAGCTCTTGATAGGGATAAGAAGTGGCATTTCATTCCAACTGTAAATATTGGAGATCATGTTGAAGCGGGGGATATAATAGGAACGGTACAAGAAACTGAAGTAGTTTTACACAAGATCATGGTGCCTGTAGGAGTATCAGGAAAGGTAAAAGCCATCCAAGAAGGGGATTATACAGTAGTAGACACTGTATGCGTTGTTGAAGGAGAAGGCAAAGAGTACAACATTCAAATGATGCAGAAATGGCCTGTTAGAAAGGGAAGACCTTATGCTCGCAAATTGAATCCATCTGATCCACTTATAACAGGACAAAGGGTTATAGATACCTTTTTCCCAGTTGCTAAGGGAGGAACTGCTGCAGTACCAGGACCTTTCGGTTCAGGAAAGACAGTAGTTCAGCACCAATTAGCAAAATGGGCAGATGCTGATATAATCGTATACGTTGGTTGCGGTGAGCGTGGAAACGAGATGACTGACGTATTGATGGAGTTCCCAGAGCTTGTAGACCCTAAGACAGGCAAATCATTGATGGAAAGAACAGTACTTATTGCTAATACTTCAAACATGCCAGTAGCAGCTCGTGAGGCTTCCATATATACTGGTATAACCATAGCTGAATACTTTAGAGATATGGGATATTCAGTAGCTATAATGGCTGACTCCACATCCAGATGGGCAGAGGCTCTAAGGGAGATGTCCGGAAGACTTGAAGAGATGCCTGGTGATGAAGGTTATCCAGCATACTTGGCTTCAAGAATTGCTGAATTCTATGAAAGGGCAGGTAAGGTTCAATGCCTAGGAAAGGATGGGAGAATCGGTACGCTAACTGCAATCGGTGCCGTTTCACCTCCAGGTGGAGACCTTTCAGACCCTGTTGTACAGGCAACATTGAGAATAGTAAAGGTATTCTGGGGATTGGATTCAAGCCTTGCATACAGAAGACACTTCCCAGCTATTAACTGGTTGAACTCATATTCCTTATATCAGGATAGGATAGACAGCTGGATGGATCAAAATGTGGATAAGGAGTTTTCAACAAATAGAACAAAGGCAATGACCCTTCTTCAAGAAGAGTCACAATTGCAAGAGATCGTAAGGCTTGTTGGTAAGGATACTCTATCAGAGTCAGACCAGCTAAAGCTTGAAGCTGCTAGAAGCATAAGAGAAGACTTCTTACAACAAAACGCATTCCACGATGAAGATACATATGCGCCATTGGAGAAACAAAACTTGATGCTTAAGATGGTTTTAGCATTCTATGAGAAGGGAAGAAAAGCCCTAGAAAGTGGCGTATATCTAAAAGAACTATTAGACCTTCCAGTTCGTGAGAAAATAGCAAGAGCAAAATACCTAACAAAAGAAAGAGTTTCAGAAATAGAAAATATAATCAAGGAAATAGAGGACAGCATAGACCAACTTATAAGCAAAGGAGGTATCCCTGATGCTTAAGGAATATAATACCGTAAGAGAAGTAGTCGGCCCATTGATGATGGTAGAAGGCGTAGAGGGAGTCAAGTACGAGGAGCTAGTTGAAATAGAGCTTCAAACAGGGGAGAAGAGAAGAGGAAGAGTTTTGGAAGTTGAGGGAGATATAGCACTTATTCAGCTCTTCGAAGGTTCCTCAGGAATTAACTTGAAGAACACAAAGGTTAGATTTTTAGGGAAACCTCTTGAGCTTAGCGTATCCTATGACATGATCGGTAGAATATTCGATGGATTGGGAAATCCAATTGACGGCGGTCCTAAGATAATTCCAGACAAGAGAATGGACATAAACGGTGTGCCAATAAACCCAGTAGCAAGGGATTACCCATCAGAGTTTATTCAAACAGGGGTATCTGCTATAGATGGACTTAACACCCTTGTTAGAGGGCAAAAGCTGCCTATATTCTCTGGTTCTGGACTTCCCCACTCAGAACTAGCTGCTCAAATTGCAAGGCAAGCTAGAGTACTAGGAAAAGGGGAAAACTTCGCGGTAGTATTTGGAGCTATGGGTATAACCTTTGAAGAGGCCCAATTCTTCATTGACGACTTCACCAAAACAGGTGCTATTGATAGGGCAGTGCTATTCATAAACCTAGCAGACGACCCAGCAATTGAGAGAATTGCAACTCCTCGTGTTGCTCTAACATGTGCCGAATATCTAGCCTTTGAAAAGGATATGCACGTATTGGTAATACTAACTGACATGACCAACTACGCAGAGGCTTTACGTGAGACTTCTGCAGCTAGAAAGGAAGTTCCTGGTAGAAGAGGATATCCAGGTTATCTATATACTGACCTTTCTACAATCTACGAAAGGGCTGGTAGGATTAAAGGAAGAAAAGGGTCCATAACCCAAATTCCTATTCTTACAATGCCTGAAGATGATATTACTCACCCAATACCTGACTTGACTGGATACATTACTGAAGGTCAGATAATACTATCCAGAGAGCTATACAAGAAGGGTATTGCACCACCAATAGATGTTCTTCCATCCCTATCAAGGCTTAAGGATAAGGGTATTGGAGAAGGCAAGACTAGGGAAGACCATGCTGATACAATGAACCAGCTATTTGCTGCTTACGCAACAGGTAAGGAAGCAAGAGAGCTAGCAGTTATCCTTGGAGAGGCTGCACTATCTGAAACTGATAAAGCTTATGTGGCCTTTGCTGATGAATTTGAAAGAAGATATGTAAACCAAGGATATTACAACAACCGAGAGATAACAGAAACATTGGACTTAGGTTGGGAACTACTTAAGATCTTGCCAAGAACTGAGCTTAAGAGAATTAGGGACGAATATCTTGAGAAGTATCTTCCTCAGGAGTCTGAAGGAGATGAAAAATAGTGGCTAGACTGAATGTGAAACCAACTCGTATGGAGCTATCGGCCCTCAGAAAAAGGCTGGCAACAGCCAAGAGGGGCCATAAGCTCCTTAAGGATAAACAGGACGAACTCATGAGAAGGTTTATTGAAATAGTAAAATTGAATAAAGAATTTAGGCTAGAGGTTGAAAAAGAACTACAGGCTGCTTTCCAAGAGTTCCTGTTGGCTAGTGCTGTTATGTCACCTGAATTTTTGGAACAGGCGGTTTCCTATCCTAAGGAGAGCATTTCTGTTGAGATTAAGACCCAAAATGTCATGAGCGTTAATGTTCCTGTTATGAACTTTATCAGAAAGCTTGAAGGGGACGAAGGAAGCATATATCCTTATGGCTTTGCTCAGACTTCTTCAGAGCTAGATGATGCCATTGCTAAGCTATATGATGTCATGTCAAAGCTTTTGAAGCTAGCTGAAATAGAAAAGACCGTTCAGCTTATGGCTGATGAAATAGAAAAAACCAGAAGAAGAGTAAACGCTCTAGAGTATAGAACAATACCAGAATTAGAAGAAACAATTAGGTATATAAGGATGAAATTAGATGAAAATGAAAGAAGTACCATAACAAGGCTCATGAAAGTTAAGGATCTAATCCAAAAAGAAGCCTAATTAGTGGAGTTCTCCTGTTTAACGGAAAGATTTTGGAATAATAAAAATTAATGAATAAAATTTAATATAAAATGTATAAAAAATACCCTTTCCTGGCAATACTTCTACCATAGGAAAGGGTATTTTGGTGATAAAAATGTTTTGTCCCCCTTTGCATTTTTATCAAAGTACCCTTTCCATAAAAATTATATGGAGGTAAAGGGTATGAAATTATTAAAAAAGGCTATTTTGTTAGGAATCATCTTAATATTATCTAGCCCGATTTTAGGACTTAAGCCTCAAAAAAAAGACAAGCTGGAATTGATGATGGATATACTTAAAAAAGCTGATGCTTCCTTTATAGAAGGAGATATAAGCTTAGGGGGAGCAATACTAGATAAGATGTTAACTATAGATGAGATGGATGAGATAGGGGAGTCTATTAAAAATGAGCTTAATATACAAGGATCCCTCCTCAGTGGCCAATTTAATAGCATTGATCAGCTAAAAGAAGGCTTCTATTCTAAAGAATGTATACAGGATAATGGCTTTAACCAGCTTATGATTCAAGGAATAGATGATAAAGGAAATTTTGTAACCATAAGCCTATCTTCATATGAAATAGAGGGGTCAGGAGAAACTTCTTTATATGTTAATTTGATAAATAGTGAACACTTTACAGAAAATAATGATATAATATTAAAAGTACAAAAAATATTTGATAAATATGACAGATTCATAAATGTTACCAGTTGCATTGTAGGGAGCATTGATGGTAATATAGACTTGGATGCAAATAAGAAGAAAGTATTAGAGATCACAGAGGATTTACAAGGAAAAGTTGTAGAAAAATATGAAGAAGACGGGATAGTAAGCTACTCAATTTTTAGTCCTTTAATCGACGAGTATATCTATACTGGAAGTCGAAAGATGAACTTGAATATTGCTTTAAGGTACAGTGAATTGGAAAACAAGACTTATATCTTGATAGGAACACCTATAATAACAATTGGCTATTAAAGCAGGAGGGATAAGATGAACAAGTTTCTAGTGGAGAAGAGTCCTCCGTTAAGAGGAAACGTAAGAATAAGCGGAGCAAAGAATTCAGCACTGCCAATTTTGGCAGCATCTTTATTGGGCACTGAGGATATCATACTGGAAGATGTTCCCCAATTAAAAGATGTGGAAGTAATGTGTGAAGTGTTGTCCTCATTGGGGGCTAAGGTGGAATTTTTGGATAAGAAAGTTATTAAAATTAATTCTAGGGATATAAACAACTATGAGACACCCTATGAGTTAATGAGCAAGATGAGGGCTTCTTTTTTAGTGATGGGACCTTTATTGACCCGATTAGGCAAGACAAAAACATCCCTGCCAGGAGGATGTGCTATTGGCACGAGGCCTATCGATTTACATTTAAAAGGATTTAGAGCCCTAGGGGCTGAAATAGATGTGGATCACGGCTATATTGGTGCCTATGCAGAAAAATTAGTTGGAGATAGAATCTATTTGGACTTTCCCAGCGTAGGAGCAACTGAAAACATAATGATGGCTGCCGTTATGGCAGAAGGAGAAACCATCATAGATAATGCAGCTATGGAGCCTGAAATAGTAGACTTGGCGAACTTTTTAAACAAGATGGGAGCTCAAATAAAGGGTGTAGGAACCAGCACCATTAAGATAAAAGGAGTAAAGGAATTAGGCGGAGCAACCCATTCCATCATCCCAGACAGAATAGAAGCAGGAACTTTCATGGTAGCTGCTGCTATTACCAAGGGAGATGTAATTGTTGAAAACGTAATTACCAGCCACATTAAGCCCATCATAGCAAAGCTTAGGGAAGCTGGCTGTGAAGTATGGGAAGAAGAGGATAAAGTAAGAGTAGTTGGCACTGATAATTTAAAAGCAGTGGATATTAAAACCTTACCTTATCCAGGCTTCCCTACAGACATGCAAGCCCAGTTTATGGCTTTAATGAGCGTTGCTCAAGGAACAAGCGTAATCATTGAAACCGTATTTGAAAACAGGTTTATGCATGTAGATGAGCTTAAGAGGATGGGAGCAGATATAAAGATTGATGGCAGGTCAGCAATCGTCCAAGGTGTAAATGAGCTCATGTCAGCTCCAGTTAAAGCAACTGACCTAAGAGCAGGAGCTGCATTAATTTTGGCTGGACTTAAAGCTGATGGAGTTACTGAAATCAGCGATATCCATCATATTGATAGGGGATATGAAAATATAGAACAAAAATTTGCTCAACTAGGAGCAAAAATATATAGAACGTAATCATAAGTATTATAATTGAATATAGTACTTACTAAAAGAGTTGGCTTTTGCCAACTCTTTTTTAGTTATATTTTCCCTTAGCCTTGCATATTATATTGTATACGTAAGGAAGAGGAGGACAACATGAAAAAGCTATTGATATACGCAAGCATATTGTTGGTCATCAGCATCATAATACCAACAATAATAGTTAAAACTTTAAACTTTGTCCCCAAAGAAAGCAACAAAGCAGATAAAAAAGACAAAATAATAGAGGAACCGAAAAAAGTGGAGTTTGACGGCAAAGTAGCCATCTACGACACTAGAACCCAAGAAGTTGTAGAAATGCCATTAGAGGAGTACATAAAAGGCGTTGTAGCAGCAGAAATGCCTGCTGAATTTCACATAGAAGCCCTAAAAGCCCAAGCAGTAGCCAGCAGAACTTATGCCCTAAGTAGGATTCTAAAATACCCTGATGGAAACCCAGGCCATCCTGAGGCTCCACTTTGTACAGGCGTTCACTGCCAAGCCTACCTGACCCTTGAGGAACTGAACAAAGTCCATTCTCCCGATTGGCAGCAAAAATACTGGGGAAAGATAGAAGAAGCAGTAGAATCCACTAAGGGAATGGTTATGTATTATGATGACGAAGTAATAACAGCCTACTATCACTCTACCAGCGGAGGAATGACAGAAGATGCTATCAACGTGTTTAGTGTGGACCTACCTTATCTAAAGGCTGTAGAAAGCCTTTACGAAGAAGGTGCTCCAAAATTTAAGGATACAGTGACAATGACAATAGAGGAGTTTATAGACAAGCTAAATTCCAGGTTTCCAGGTGCAAATATAAACAAGGACAACCTTACTGAAAAGGTAAAGCTAGTGGAAAGAACTGAAAGCGGTAGAGTCAAAAAAATATCCATTGATGGCACTATAGTGGATGGTAGGGAGATAAGGGAGCTATTTGCCCTTAATTCCACTAACTTTAAAATATACTACAACCCCAGCAGTGGGGTCATCGATATAGAAACTATAGGCTATGGGCACGGAGTAGGAATGAGCCAATGGGGTGCCAATGGAATGGCTAAAAAGGGGAAAACTTACGAGGAGATACTTAAGCATTATTATACAGGGGTTACTATTAAACAGTTGGAATATGCTAAATAAGACAGGCTTTGCCGCCTGTTTTTTTATTTTTTGATTTTTCATTGGGGATGTTTTCAGAATTTCTATAAAGCACGTAGTATTAAAGCATATAGCAAAGTTCGAGCCTCCGACTCCAAGATTTGAGTATTAAGCTCGCAAAGCCGATTTACGTATTCACTTCGTTCAAAGACGCAAATCTTATGGCTTTGCTTCGCTGGATGCTTCATTCAAATCTTTCCGTAGT
>JAAROH010008078.1_pt1 | contig 16004 bp, 17 predicted proteins | sample 7248631 | NCBI WGS metagenome assembly JAAROH01 (sample SAMN09772309, study PRJNA484901) | compost metagenome | isolation source: Vermicomposting unit | place: India
TAATGGAGCGGGATTGATAAAAATCCCACCCCAAATATTGACAAAGAGCCTAAAAAATATCGGATATAAGCTTTTAAAGGGCTTATATCCGATATTTTTATTTCCTACTTGGTTTATTTATAATAGCTTATTAATATACTCTTCTATAACGAAAAAATCTTCTGCAGGCTCAAATCTCTTAACTACTTTGCCTTCTCTATCCACTAAAAACTTAGTGAAATTCCACCTTATCTCATTTCCTACAGCAAAATGTGGGAATTTTTCTTTTAACATTGCATCGATAATCTTATAAGTAGGATTGCTCATATCAAATCCTTCAAAGGTTGAATTCTCCTTCAAATATTTAAATATGGGATGAGCCATTTTGCCATTTACTTGAACTTTCTCAAACATTGGGAATGTAACTCCATAATTTAATTCACAGAAAGCTTTAATCTCTTCATTTGTACCAGGCTCTTGCTCCATAAATTGATTACATGGAAATCCTAAGATTTCAAATCCCCTAGATTGATATTTATCATAGAGCTTTTGTAAATCCTTATATTGTGGTGTAAATCCACATTTGCTTGCAGTATTTACTATAAGCAAGACTTTGCCTTTATAATCTTCTAAACTTACATCGTTTCCATCAATATCCCTAGCTATAAAATCATATAATTTCATTATATAATCCCCTTTCTTTTAATAATTCATCTACATACTATAACCCAATTCCATAAAAATCGGCTTGGCCAACAGTTAAAATAATCACTTGAAACATAATAATCATTCCTAATTTCTATGTATTTAACATCTTTAGGAAAACGATTCTATTATGTACAAAATAAATGTCAAAGTATATATATAATGTACCCTAACATTTAATATGGAAACCATAAAATAAACATAGATTTTGAATTCTTTAATTAGTTTAATCTAACTTAATCGCCCCATTGCAAAGTTTATAGTATCTTCTACCTCTTTTTAGTAGCTCTCCATGAGTCCCTTGCTCGATAATTTAGCTATTTCCCAATACTATAATCTGCCAGCCTTTCTAAAGGTAGATAGCCTATGAGTAATCACAAAAGTAGTTCTGTCTTTTATCAGCTTTACCTTTCCCCCTTCTATGTACTTTTCAGTTCTAATATCCACAGAACTAGCAGCTTCCTCAAGTATAAAATAGGAGATTTCAATATAGTAGCTCTATTCAAGGGCAAATCTCCCTATCTTTTCCTGCATAATTCTGAATCTAGGAAAAGCAAATTTCAAAATCATATCTCTATCAATAGAATATAAAAACCTGATAGAACTCCCATATTTAAATGCATCTAAAAATTTGTTAAAAGATTAATTAAATTTTGAAATTCAACTACTTGTAATTATTTGATAAATATTATACAATTTAGATATATATTAAAATAATTACAGAGGAGGATTTTCTTATGACAATAGCTGCAATTTTCCCTACCAAGTATATACAAGGTAATGGAGAACTTAAAAGAATTAAAAACTATGTTGGACATTTAGGAACTTCCTTTTTTATTTTAATAAGCGAATCAGGATACAAAAGATTTGGAGATATTATAAAAGAAAGTTTTGGTGACTCTGTTAAAATCGACTTTGCAAAATTCAATGGAGAATGTTCAAAAAATGAAATAAATAGATTACGCGATGAGTTTAAAGCTAAAGGATCTGATGTGGTAATAGGAGTAGGCGGGGGTAAAATCCATGATACAGCAAAAGCCATTGGATATTACGAAAAAGCACCAGTAGTAATTGTTCCAACTATAGCAAGCACTGACGCTCCTTGTAGTGCATTATCTGTAATTTATACTGATGACGGTGTTGTTGAAGAATACTTAGTATTGCCTAAGAATCCAGATATAGTACTTGTAGATACTGAAGTTGTTGCAAACGCTCCTGCACGTTTACTTGTAGCTGGAATGGGAGACGCCCTTGCAACTTATTTCGAAGCAAGAGCATCAATAAAAGCCAATGCTAAGACTATGGCTGGAGCATTAGCTTCAAATACTGCATTAGCATTAGCTGAGTTATGCTATGAAACCTTAATTAATGAAGGATTAAAGGCTAAATTAGCTGTGGAAAACAAAGTGGTAACAAAAGCTCTTGAAAAAATAGTAGAAGCAAATACATTGTTAAGCGGTATTGGATTTGAAAGCGGTGGACTTGCTGCTGCTCACGCTATCCACAACGGATTAACTGCCATTGAAGAAACTCATAGTCTATATCACGGTGAAAAAGTTGCCTTTGGAGTTCTAGTACAATTAGTCTTAGAAAATGCTCCTATGGAAGAAATAGAAGAAGTATTATACTTCTGCAATGAAGTGGGATTACCAACTACACTAAGAGAGTTAAATATAACAGAAAAGACAAGAGAAAAATTGATGCCTGTAGCAGAATTAAGCTGTGCAGAAGGAGAAACTATCTACAATATGCCTTTTGAAGTTACGCCAGAAGATGTGTATGCTGCAATATTAACAGCTGATTCTTTAGGTGAAAGTTTTAAACTATAATCAAAACCACCCTTTATGCGGGTGGTTTTGATTTTTGACTATGGAAGAATTAGTTTCTGTCCTACATAAATCCTGTTAGAACCCTTAATTTTACGTTTGTTCAAATTATAAATCTAAATATAATGTCTTCCATTTCCAAGCTCTTTCTCAGCTATTTTCCATAAGGAATCTCCTCTAATAGCAGTGTAAGTTTTAATAGTCTTAGACTCCTCTTTAACAGATTTATCCTCTTAGTGGAAACATTTTATTCTATTGGATGGTCACCTATCTTTTCGTTTTCTAAAGGTGTAGTGAAAACTGACTGATTCTTGAATTCCATTAAAGCTTTTTTAACCCTGTCAAGGGATGCTAATGTTCCAGGTCCTGCTATACAACCATTAGGACATGCCATGCCTTCAAGAAGATATCCATTCTTCTTGCCAGTTTTGGCAAGCCTCATCAGCTTTACGCAATCATGAAGATTAGATGCAGACTCTACTTCTATTTCTCTAGATGGATCCAATTTGAAGGCTGTTTTCTTAACGGCTTCAGCTACTCCACCAGCTACTGCAAACCCTCTTCCTAGAGTAGAGGCATCCTGTATTTCTTCATCAACTGCTATCTCAGATAATTCGATACCCTTAGCAACAAACATTCCCATTAATTCCTCAAAGGTTATTACAAAATGTACATAATCTTTCACATCTTCTCTTAATGCTTCTAATTTCTTAGAAATACATGGACCAATAAAGGTAATAATGGCATCTGGATCCTTTTTCTTAATATATTTAGCTGTTTCCACCATAGGTGAAGCAGAATCCGATATGTATTTATATTGGTCTGGAAACATTTTTTGTACCATCATAGTCCAAGAGTTACAACAACTAGTTCCCATATATGGATATTCATTTGGCACTTTTTCCAAAAATTCTTTTGCTTCATTTAAAGTAGTTATATCAGCACCAAGGCTAACCTCAACTACATCCTTAAAACCAAGCCTTTTAATCCCTTCAAATATCTGTGCAGGACTTGCTAGTACTCCAAATTGACCTACAAAGGATGGTGCGATAATTGCATACATATGCTCTTTTGATTTTAAAGCCTTTATTAATTGATATATTTGTGATTTATCAGCAATAGCTCCAAAGGGACATTGGGTAATGCAACGACCACATGAAACGCATTTTTCTTCGTTTATCTTAGCTCTACCCAATTCATCACTTTCAATAGCGTTTACTCCACATACCTGTGCACAAGGCCTATGGTATTCAACAATAGCACTATATGGGCAACTTTCTTTGCATTTTCCACATTTGATGCATTTTTCTTTATCTATAAAAGCTCTATTCTTGCCAATAGATACTGCATTTACGGGGCACACATTGGTACAAGGATGAGCCAAACATTTTCTGCAATTATCTGTTACAAAAAGTGCCCTTTCTGGACATGCTTCGCAAGCAAAAGTGATAACATTTACCAAAGGTGGCACAAATACTTTCTCGTCCACATTTACTGATTCAATTCCATCAGTTACTTTGGTAAACTCTCCTAAATTTCTTGCATTAAGCCCTAAAGTTAATCTCAATCTTTCTTCTATAATAGCTCTTTCTCTAAATATATTTTCCCTATATTTAGCTACCTCTCCAGGTATTATTTTATATGGAATCCTCTCTATTTCATTTAAATCTATGTCATTATAAGCTATTCTTGCTATTTCAGCAAAAACTTTTCTTCTGATGTTTATGAGATCCACATAAGTTTCTTTCATTACATTTCTTCCTCCGTATCTCCGTTTGTATCAATACTATATTATTTCCTCATCTTATTCATTATTTTCTCCATCACTATTTGACCAGTAGCATTATACAATACTTCATCATCTATAACCACAACAGGTGAAACATTATCCTTCTCATTTTTACAATAGCCCAAACATTTTACAATTTCAATATCAAACTCTTCATCACTGCAATTATCATCTTGCCTAATAAGGCTCTTCAAATCCTCAACCTGATCTAGAATATTCATCGCACCTAACAAAGTACAATTAGAACCCATGCATATTTTTACTTTCATAACTATCCCCCCAACATAAAAATTCTTGTCCTATACTGGTATGTTAAATTATTGTCTAATATTTTCATTATATAACATTCTAGATTATATTTCTATAATAACAATTATTTAGGGGGAATTATTTGAAGTTTGCACATCCTATATTATAAACTGTAGTTCTGAATAAATCAAAAGATATATAATTCTATAAATTTTAAATAATCCTCTCAAATCCCTAACCTCTGAATTTCATAAAAAGTGCAATGAAGTTCATGGCATAACTTTTCACATTGTATGACTCCAAGGACTGGATAGCGTTAAACTAGATAAGATGCTAAAACAACTTCCAATTAAAGTTTTAGCAAATAGATTTCAACAGGTTGATTTGTAATAAAAAAAGAAAAGAGTTAAGCTCTTTTCTTTCCCATCTTTTTATATACAATAAAGATAAAAGCAATACAGATGATTAATCCCAATATAGCAGGGACAAAAATGGTTTTGCTTCTCCTCCAAAAAGTTATGGAATAACATTTTCCCTAAGTTCCAGTCCCCCATTAAATATTCTTTCTCCATCTCTAAAAATTGCTGAACTTGTTGGCTTACAACATCAGGTTTAGGAAACCAAATCATGCTAGTTTACAGTACAGCAAGATATATAACTCTGAAATACTTTATTTTTATATACTTTACACTATTTATTAGCATAAACTCGTTCCATAATCTCTCGAATTATGGCAGTTTTAGCATCTGCATAATGTTGAATATGACGCCATTTTTTCTTGGCTAAACTTCGCTTGACTTGTGCATATTTATCCCTGCCTTCTTTATTGGATCGCAACCAGTCTCGAAAGCGTAACATCCTATCAATTTCAGGGGTTCCTAAACTAAAAATATGCAAGTTGATTTCTGTATCAGAACCTTTTACACCTAATTTGACTTTGTTTTATTCTTGCTTGTTCGTCCCTCATTTGCTTTTTTAGATAGCTCACAACAATCCAATGGTCCTGAACCAAAGCTCTCCTTGTTTGCCTTTTCCAGTTTCTCTAACCAATTCTTAATGAATTTTTTCATAATATGTCCCTCCTATTGTGAATGTCATGTTGAAGGTTGATTCAAAAATGCTTTATAATTGTTTTTAATTATTCTTTCCTTATTGTCTTTATTTATATTGAAGATTACGGCAATTACACTTATAAGCGTATTTATCAATAAAGCTATTGCTATATAAATGCCTACAGTTTTAATTTTAGAAGTTCTTGCTCCTAATGTAAACAAAACAACTATTAATATATTCATTAGGCTTATATATTAAAGCGTTACCGACAATTCTGGTCAATTTTCCTTTGTCAACAGTATGGTTAGCAATTAAATCTGCTTTCTTTGTTTTTAATATACATACCCAATACGCTTAATAGAACAGAGGTTAATATGAGAATAAATAATTTCATACTAACCTACCTCCCTATTAAAATAATATAAACCTCTAAAATAATAGACGTTACTAAAAATATATGTTGATATGATATAATCCTATAACAGCAGTTGCTCTTAGAGTTATTATATATTAGGTAAATGATTATTCCACCATATTTCTTAAATAAGACTTGATTACATTTTTTGGGATACCCTAAATATTTACAGGAAAAACAAAAATAAAGACTAGGACATCCTAGTCTTATGTGTATAAAAGCCTTGATTGGTATACGCCAAAATTACTTATGCAAAGATTCGACCTGTTTTAACAACTTTCTTGCTAAAATTTAATTACTCTAGGTTCTTCTGTAAAAGAATAGAAGGTGGCTGTAGCATCTTCAAAATAAAGAACTTCTATATTATCATCTTCTGGTGAATATAATTTTTGAAGCTGTGGATAATTATCAAGCAAATGTTTCTTTGCTTCTACTCTGTCATCTCTAACAAGTTTTCCTGATAATCTAAGCCACTTACCATCATTAAAAGCACAGATCTCTACTTTTGGATTTTCCTGAATCTGCTTAGATACTCTCTTTACCTTTCCTGTCTGTATGTAAAGTCTTCCTTCAAAAATATCAACCGTACCAAATGGCCTAACCCTAGGTTGATCTCCTTCCACTGTAGCCAAATAATATGTTCCACATTTTTTCAAAAAATCATATACTTCTTCCATTTTATTTCACCCCTGTTTATTTAAAAATACCTTTTTAGATCTTGATAATATCCACTTAACTCGAGTACATTTTAAACCCAAAACACCACTCATAATGTCAATATTTCTCCCAAGCAAATATCAAATTCTGTCGTAAATTGCCTTTTGTCATGTTTCAGTTTTGAATAATCCTTTTGACAAATTCTACAGCACCCTTCACATCACTTTCATTGGGATGTCCTTTTGCAACTCCACCAAATAACTTAAAAGGTCCATATGTATCAAATCCTCTACATCCATAAATTCCAAGCAGTTGACAGGATTTTTCTGCAATGACCTGTTTCATTTCTTTTATGTAGTCCCTCTTCCAGCCATAGGTATTTATAAGAAATACTCGCTTCTTGCTTGGCAAGTTGTTCTTGGCAAACTCTATAACAGCATCGCTAAATTTACCATAATATATACCAGATGCAAAATCTATTACATCATAATCAGATAAGTCTGCTTTTTTGCATTTATCAACATTGATTAGTTTTATATCACCTAATTCCTTAATGGCATCCACAAGTTTCTTTGTATTTCTATGATGCTTTGAATAATATGCAATCACAACTTTCATTATTACACCTCCTATTTTGTAATAAGAATGTATAATTCTCTTCATTTGTAATATACCACAAACTTAAAAGGTTTTCTTTAATTATTAATTTATTTCTTAATTTCACTAAGTTTTATGTTATTATATCTATGTAGAATACATAGGTAGATGTTTCCTATATCTGTTGTGTAATTTACAAAAAAAGAAAAGACCTACAAACAGAACAATTAAGGGGGACATAATTTTGACAGAAGGGAAAATTTCAAAAAAAATAATATTGTTTGCATTTCCAATCTTTTTAGGTAACCTATTTCAGCAGCTTTATAATGTTGTAGATACTTTAGTAGTTGGTAATGTGCTCGGTAAAGAATCCCTTGCAGCAGTAAGTTCTACTGGAAGCCTAATTTTTTTAATTACAGGATTTATAAGCGGAATTTTTGTAGGTGCATCCGTTATAATCTCTCACTACTATGGAGCAGATGATATAAAAAATCTTTCCACTGCAGTTCATACAACTATTGCATTGGGATTTATAGGAGGAATTATAATTACAATCATAGGTGTAGGATTTTCTCCTCTATTTTTAAAGTTAATGAAAACTCCTGAGGATGTATATGTTGATGCGGTAACATATCTTAAATTATATTTCTCTGGAGGAATTGCTGCTGTTATATATAATGCTTGTATGGGGATATTTCAAGCAATCGGTGATAGTAAACGTCCTCTCTATTACCTAATGATATCTACTGTTACAAATGTAATATTAGACATATTGTTTGTCGCAGTGTATGATTTCGGCATAAAAGGTGCAGCTATAGCTACGGTTATTTCTCAGCTAGTTAGCGGAACTATTGCATTTTATAAACTTACAAGAATTGATGGTTTTTATAGAATAAATATAAATCAAATAAAAATTGATACCAATATGCTCAAACGTTTATTAAAAATGGGCTTACCTACTGGAGTGCAAAATTCTGTAATTTCTTTGGCTAATGTAATAGTTCAGTCTAATATTAATAGCTTTGGATCTGTTGCAATGGCAGGTAGTGGTAGTTACTCAAATCTTGAAGGATTTTCATTTCTACCTATTACTAGCTTCAGTGTTGCTCTTACAACCTTTGTTGCCCAAAACCTTGGAGCAAAAAAATATGAACGAGCAAAAAAAGGTGCTCGCTTTGGATTTACAGTTGGCGTTTCTTTAGCAGAAATTATAGGTATATTTATCTGGATTTTTGCACCAACCCTAATAGGATTATTCAATTCTGAACCAGAAGTTATAAAGTACGGGGTCATGCATGCAAGAACCACAAGCCTTTTTTACTTTTTGTTAGCAACTTCACACTGCTTGGCTGGAATACTTCGTGGAGCTGGAAAAACAGACGTGCCTATGTTTGTTATGTTAATAAGCTGGTGTCTAATAAGAATATCCTATATTACTATAGCAGTTAAACTAATCCCAGATATAAGAGTTATTTACTGGGCATATCCTTTAACCTGGACTATTAGTTCAATAATATTTATAATATATTCTAAAAAGACTAATTGGTTGATGTCCTATGAAAATTCTTAATGAAACCCCATCAAAATAGTATAACTTAACTAGGTAGAATCCCCTTAATTCCCAGAGCAACTTAAAAATTCTACATATAATGAAGACACATATAGTAGCTGGCTGTAAATCAGGCCAGCTACTTGTATCCTTTTGAATTACATTTTCTATCTTTTTCGGTATGTCATTGGATTTGAACTTCGAAGATTAAACACATTAAATTACAAATCTATAAATAGCTAATCCGATTAATAGCAATCCTGATATTATTAATATAGGTTTTATAATCGATTTGTCCTCTTTATTTTCATTTCCCCACTCTTTAATTTTTCTATTTGGATTATTATCTCCGCAGCAGCTTCCCATGAAAGCACTCCTTTCATCTATATTAGTGTGAATTATTTCCTTTTCTGGCAAAATGAAGGTATGAAAGTATGCACATTGGCAAGAAGTATAAACACCATATCTCTAAAATTAACGTTCCAATCCAATGAAAAAAGTTGCTAATGCCATAATTCCATATCCCAATAGATCGTAATTGAAGAACAATCCAAGCCGTTTATAATCAATTATCCTTAGAGCTTCGTCCCCTAATGAATCAAGCCTAACTGCCGTTGTCTGTGCAAAATATATCAACAGAATCAAAACCGCATATACTCCGGATAACACTAAAGCAGTATTTGCAGCTACTTTATGCTCTCTATCGCTTTCAACATGAAAACCAGATGTCATCATCACAAAACCAAAGGCGAGAAACATGCATACTAAGTAATTTCCAAAATCAAAGCCTATTAGCATGCATATGGCAAATCCTACAACAGAAATAGCAGCTATTGCTGCTCCTATCTTAGCAACAGTAAAATTCATGATTACCCCCTGCCCGTGTATTTATTTCTCCAAAATGTATAATTAAAAATCATCCTTCTATGCTGACTCTATAGCAATAATTATACAAGTACAGTTCCAGCTCCTGTAAGAGAAATAATATATATTGTTAATAGAATTCATTCCACAAATACCCATTTTGATATAACCTATAATAAATAACTTATTTAGAACTACTCAATATCTATTTCAAGTAATATTGGTGTATGGTCTTGTCTTGGGCCAGAATCAATCATTTCAGATCTAACTACCCTATCTGCAATGCGATTGCTAACCAACCAATAATCAATTCTCCATCCAGAGTTGTTAATTTTACTTGTTCTAACTCGCTGATTCCACCAGGTATAAACGCCAGTCACATCTCCATGAAGATATCTAAAAGTATCTGTAAAACCTTTTGCCAGCAGATTAGTAAAACCTTGGCGTTCTTCATCGGTAAAGCCAGCAGATTGGCGGTTTCTTTCCGGATGGGCAAGGTCTATCTCCCTATGGGCTACATTGAAATCTCCTGTTGCAATAACAGGTTTCTCCTTATCCAGCTCTGCTAGATACTCAGCATATTTCATATCCCATATTTGGCGCTCATCAAGGCGATTTAAATTCTCTCCTGCATTAGGTGTATAAACTTGTGTTAAATAAAAGTTTTCAAATTCTAAGGTAATAATTCTACCCTCATAATCCATAGTTCCCGGAGCACCAATTTTAGGGAATGTAACAGCTGGTGACAAATGATTTTTGTACAGAAACATGGTACCGGCATAACTCTTACGTTCTGGAACTACTGAGGAACTCCAAACAATTTCATAAGCAGGAAACATATCCTTTAATATTTCTAAATGTTTTTTAGTAGGACCACTGCTTGGTAGTTTTGTTTCCTGTAAAGCAATAGCTTCTGCATCATACCCTGCAATAGTTTCTAATACCTTTCTAGATAATATGGCTCTTTCTGAAGTGCCTGTTAGTGCTGCATTTAATGAATCAATATTCCATGAAATGAGTATCAATTGTCTTCCCCCTTTGTTTTTAATTTATTGTTCCATTGTTTAAAATTTTAAAGGCATCCCTTCAAAAATTCTATTATATCCTTAGCTTTAGGAGGGCAGCCTGGTAAACTCTTTTCAAAGCCTATAGTGCAATTGCCTATCCCGATACCTTTTCCCTCCTTACCTTTAAACCCTTGTCCAATATATATTTTCCCATTAAAATCATCAAGATATCCTAAATCATTCAACCTATCCAAAGCATGGACTAAACTTCCATAGCAAGCAGAGCAGGCCATGTTTTCCTCCACATTTTTTGTAAGCTCTCTTACTAGCCTAGTCTTTGGAATAGTCATTGGTGTTGAATCCTTATTTAATTCCTTTATATGATGGTCTGATGAAATTGTTTTTCCTACCCCAATTTCTTCTGCTATCTTTATATAGGGAATATCGTCTATATCATATCCTAATAATTGAGCTACATAGCTGTCAATTAGCACCGGATCCTTTCCTACTATCACTCTATTCATCTGAACGGGATTTCCTCCCTCTTCAAAGTTTAAATCCCCTATTATACCGTCTACTATTACCAGATCCTGCTTTATCACCTTATTAAGATAGGCAATAGGCTTATGTAAGCCCATAGTATGGAAACGTCTTTTCTCTGTATTAGGGATGCAGCCTTTCATATTCTTTAGAGCACAAGTTATTCTAGTTTGGCAATGTCCCTTGAGTACTGGCATATTGATTAGATAATCAACCTTCATTATGCTATCGCAGACTGATAAGGTTATACCATCTACCTCATAATCAATGTAACTATCCTTTTGTAAATCTATCAAGGGGATATTGTACTTCTTAGATAAATTTTCATATCCACATACCTTAAAAGCCAATTGGGTTCTGTCTCCTACCCAAGAACCTTCTAATATTGCTATATTATTATACCCCTTAGACTTTAGATGCTCTACCAAGCCTTCAACCAATTGGGGACAAGTTGTAGCTCCAGAAGTATGAGGCTTAGCAACAACTAAGTTAGGCTTAATACCTATTAAAGAATCTTTGCTAAGTATTTCCTTATCTAAATCTATCTCATCTAATATCCTTTTTATCATTGATTTTGGATTGTCCCCATAAATGATGTATATTAGACTAGGATCCATCCCTTTCACCTCTAAAAAAGTAATATCCTATTTTTAGTATAACATTATTTTTCAATAACTAAAGTATAATTGCATATCCTATTCCAATAACTTGAACACTAAAAAACCAAGCCATGAATTCTCTTTAGGCTTGGCAATTCATTAGTAATGAATATTAAACTCTAATATTACTTAAATCCATATATTCATCTTCATTTTCATCTAAATATATATTTTTGCTTTCATATTTATTTTCTAATTTCATTAATTCTTGTTCTAGCAAAACTAATTCTTTTTTAAAAATTTCTAAGGCCAATTCTTGGCTAGGACTTAAATGTTTTGGTACTGCCTTCATGGTATTTTCACTATCCTCAATTAATTTCTTGGTTCTAGCCATCTCTCTTTCTATTTTACTTTTTTGCATCCATTATCAACACCTTCCTTTGAACCATCCATACCCTTATGGATAGCATGAGGATAATTATCACAAACATCACTTGGTGTTTTGCAAGGGTCACATGCTTTTTCTATATTATCTATTAGATAGTTATCAATGCCTCTGTCATCTATATTCTCAGGAATATTACATACTAGTTTGTTATTCATTACTAGATTTAGTACAGAGGTGGTGCCAAGTAAAATGCCATTATCTCCATTGTATGAAATTTTATTGTTATAAATCACATTAAACTCACCATTATTTTCTATACCTTCTCTACGATTGCATATTATATTGTTTCCACCTACAAAATGATTGAAATATCCATCAAAAATAGTGTAAGTGCCCACTCTAGTCCCTCTTACTATATTTCCAATAGCCACGGAGCTATTTCCTTCATTGATTATTACGCCTTGACCATTATCTATTAATAGGTTGTTCATCAGCAAATTGTTGGTGCCATATATTTCTAGTCCATTGTTTCTATTTCTTATGGCTTTGTTGGATATAAATGCATTGTTACTATCTGGAGCTAAAAAAGCCTCAAAGCCATCGCCATAGCATTCTGTAGCTACATTCTCTATAACCCAGTTATTGGTGCTACCTTCAATTAATAGTACTCCATCATAACACTTGCTAATCTCATTTCTCCATATCAAATTATCCCTTTAACTCATTACCTCTACGCCATTTTCTATCATATTGATGATTTTATTATTTACTATTCTATGGCCAAATCCAAATTCGATTAGTATGCCACTAGCTCTATAGTGCCTTATGGTAATACCTTCTATCATGACTCCAACTACATCTGGCAATAAAAAGGCATCAAGGAGAGTGCTCTTTCCATCAAAGATTACCCCTGGCCCTTTGGCTACAATTCGAATATTGTTTTTTAAAACTGCAACACTTTGAAAATATATACCCTCTTCTAAAAGGAGTACATCTCCTTCATTCACTCTATCAGAATTTATGAGAGAAGTAATATCCATAAGAGGATTTACATTTATAACAGCCAAAATATCACTTCCTTTCAAAGAAAACTATCAAGCTTGTTCAATAACAATATATTCTTTACGATGAAGACAAGCACTTGATAGATTAAGGGAAGTTTTTAATTTGTTTTTGAAAGCGATTCCAATACTCCTTATCTGCTCAACCAACTGAATTTTCCGTTTCTTTTAGGTTTTGTCTTATCTGGATTCTATAAGAAGGTAATAATACTCACGGACTAGTTCTGATACCTTATACAGTTGAAACAAACAGTTTCTACATAGATCAAAGCATAATAATACCTTTATTAATTATCTCAGTAATTGTTTTGCTTTGTTTATCCATTCTGCCCATAATCATTTCTAAATAATAATAAAGGTATTCAATATCATTTCTATCAAATGCCATAGACAAATAATTATTTGTTAATCCACCATTCCATAAGAAAACTATCCATTCCATAGAAATATCTTCTATTTCATAGCCTTCCCGTACATATATGTATCTTGGATCACTTCTTAAATCCTTCTTCGGATACAGTATAAACTTAAAGTCAGGTTCAATGCACTCTATTTGTGTTATTTCGTAAAGTTCATCATTCAGTAATTTCCTCAGATTATCTGATAATGTTTCAACTTCACTTGCTAAGAGCAACTCATCATTATTAATAATATACTTTAGCCAATTTCCAGATGTTATTGAAAGGTCTATTTTACACCACTGAGAATCCCAGTTTTCAGTAGATGAAGGCAAGTAATTAAGAATCTTTAGTTTGAAAATAATACCATCCAAATTAAGTTTAAACCACATTGAAATCACACCTTATTAATAGACTTTTTACAACAATTAAATAATGCTAACCCTTATTAGAATTTCATTCCTATTCTTGGTAGCACTTTCTATGGAAAAAGTAAAAAGTGCACTAAAGATACGCTTTTCATTATATTCTTATCCTTTCTGAATACCATTGTCATTTGCTTTTAAGATAGCACAAAGTTTAATAAAACATCTGAAATCTTTTTAGACGCTTGAACTGGTTTAGACTTCATTTTTCCATTTCACAGTAAATCGAACGTTTGATATTCAGGAAATGAGTTTCTGTAGTATTATGATAAATTTTATTGATAGCTGTTGTTTTTTTGTAACATCATTCATGTTAGCAGTTACTTTCAATAATTAAAAAACCTGCCCGATTAGATAATTCATATTCTAAATCAAGCAGGCAATATTAGAAATTTAGCTTATCAATATCTTAATAAATTCTCATGTCGAAACCATTTTTGCCCTATACGATTGTATACATCTAAAGCATCGATAACATTATATTGTTCCGTATAAGGATTTCCTTTTGCACCAGTTGTAATAAGAATGTATTCTTCATCCCCTACTTTAGCAAGACTAGCCAAACAAAGGCCTGCTTCCTCAGTATACCCAGTTTTACCTCCTAAAATTTTTCCATCAATAATATTTTTATCACTAAGCTCACAAAGCCTTCTATATAAGGTACTGTAAAGGGTTATCCCCTCAGGATGTTTATTAGTAGATGGTATGGAATAAATAAATGTAGTGAAAATTTCTCTAAAAGTATCATTTTTTAAAGCATAGATTAAAAGGACAGACATATCTTCAACTGTTGTGTAGTGGTTGTCATTATGAAGGCCAGTAGTATTTTCAAAATGGGTATTTTTCATTCCAAGTTCTTTCGCCTTTTGGTTCATTAACTTTACAAAATTTTCCTCTGAACCTGCTATATGAACAGCAAGTGCAATACAGCTCTCTGCACCGCTTGGAAGCATTGCTCCATATAAAAGATCTATTGCCTTTATCTCTTCATCCGGTTGAAAGCCTGCCATTGATGCATGGGCTTCATATAATCCCTCAAACATAGACGGTGTAAGTTTAATTTTTTCATTCAAATTAGGCAAATTCTCTATGGCAACAACAGCTGTCATCATTTTGGTCAAAGAAGCAGGATAGATTATTTCATCACTATTTTTCTCCATCAAAACTTCATTATCTTTTAATCGGATTAAAATCGCATTTGAACTATATAATTTATCAGGAGATATGGAAATATCAAAATCAAGTTCTGTTGAGTTAAAATTCGGTTTTGTTTTATAGTCATCTTCTTTCTCAGATATTTGGTTATTTTCTGAAGTTATGATAATATTGAAAACAAAAGCAGCAATAACAGTAATTACTAGAATTATTACAAATATACTTATTCTTGGCTTTTTCTTTCTTTTTTCTAATACCATAATAAAGGCACTCCTTCATTTGATATCCATTAACCGATGAGAATATTGTTAATACATAATATTTTGGCAATTCATTTTTACTTCATTTCAAATAACCATTAATTTCTATCAAATTTTATTATATAGTTCTTTGCATTATATCAAAAATTATCTACTATTTTCAATTATATACCTTATTCTATATATGCATTTTATTGGTTTACAGGTACTTAAATTTTCTAAGCAACTTGTCCAATAGGTTTCGTCCTTTTTCAAATCCTTTACAGTATAAAGTTACATCGTATTCTTCAATAATTAATACATAAACAAACAATCCTAGTTTAGGTCATGCTCTGCTTCATTGTTAAAAGAACTATAATCAAATGTACTCACACAAGTTCCTGGGCTCACTGCATTATCAAATATCATTCTATCTAGTAACAATGAACTCCTTCTAAACTCGTCAATTACCTGTTGATCTACCTTATCAGCCATACCAACTTTGGCTT
>JAAROH010008080.1_pt1 | contig 15854 bp, 14 predicted proteins | sample 7248631 | NCBI WGS metagenome assembly JAAROH01 (sample SAMN09772309, study PRJNA484901) | compost metagenome | isolation source: Vermicomposting unit | place: India
CAATTTTAACAAGAGGTGCTGTTGATTTATATGTGTTGTTTGAATGGGGGCTTACTTTCAAATAAAGTTTCCTTCCTTATCAAGAATATATGTTCTATTTTTGGATAAAGAAAAACCCATTTAAAATGTATCTCAAAAGGAGGTAACATTTTAATGAGTTATTGAGTACAAAGTGTACATTTTGAGATTAAATCGAATATAACATTATTCATCATAAATGATTATTTTATTATCATTAATTTCATGTTTCATTAAATATACCTGATATCAATAACAGCTGTACGTGCGATTATTAAAAGTTTATAAAGGTTTGTTACCCAATCTTCTATTGCAGTTGTATAATAACACCCCACAAAATCCCTCCTGAGAATATTATTCAAACATACATTCTATTTGGCAATAAAAAGATAAAGTCCAAATTATTGACAATCAATCTCTTTATTCTACGTATATAATATTTTTTGAATCCGGTAACTGAATATTTTTATTGAAGATTAATACTTCTTTAGCCTTTCTAACCTTATTTGCAGAATAATTTAAGTAATACGCTTTTTTGTTCTGGCTTTTATAAATTTTTTCAATTTCTAATGAATAATCATAGGTAGTTATCCAAAAATATTCATCAAGTGAGGTAATTAATTGACTAATTTTAATGTGATCATCGTGTTGATAATAATTGGTATACAGATTTTGACCTTGTTTGTAGTATGGTGGGTCAAAAAAAATAAAGGTGTTTTTTGGGTTCATTTTATATATTTTTTCTTTAATAAAGTCGGCAGCATCGAGATTTGAAATGTGAATTTTTTCTCTATATTGAGCAATTCGACGGATTTTTTTAATCAAAGCTTTTTTGTTGAACCTGCAATCTAGCTTGTATTTTCCTTCTTGAGATTTCCCACCAATAGGTCCACCTTTGATAATACCAGAAACATTCGTTCTGTTTAAAAAAAATGTAGAAAAGCCAACTTCCAAATCAGAATACATCACAGAATCTTTTTGTATGTTTTTTTGATGTTGCCATTGTTCCATTGTAATAGGAGTTTCGTTAATCAGATAGATAAACTCGTTTGTTTGGTTTAGAATTGAAAACCAAAATTTGTATATAGATGGATCCGCATCATTAATGTAGATATCTGAAACAAAATTATTTAAAAGGAGGGATAAGGCCACACCAGCCCCTCCCGCATATGCCTCTACATACGAAATTCTTTCTTCAAGTGGTAAACTTTTAATTAGATCAACAATAAACTTTTTCATTTGGGTTTTACCGCCTGGGTATCTTAAAGGGGAATCAGTAACTGGCATTTAATCACCTCCGTTTACACAATATGACAAAAACACAAAGTTGGCCATAATCAATAATCGTACTGTAAATAGTGGCTCCTCATATAATCTAAGGCAATGTTAAATTGAAAAACGAAATCAGTTACATCATCCTCATTGTCTCTCATCCAGTAACTAATGATTTTGGTTTTATCAAAGATATTTTGGTGTTCTTGGAACCAAATTTTATACCACTCTCTTCGCTTTTTATCACTTGCATTTTCTAGCTGACTATTAATTTCTCTTAACATGTTGTCCCTTACCAATTGAGAATGTAGGAATTCTTGGTTATCCATCCAAAAGGCATGATCAGGGTTATTAACTAATTCTTCAAGATAAGCATGGATAATTTCTTCTGGAGATTTATCCCCAGGAAGAGCCACTATATTCTCGTTTTTAGTAATTATTCGATTATAACTACTTCTTCTTTTAACATCACCATCAGTTATGATGATTACACTTTTAAAATAGGTATCCTTACTTGGTAATTTTAGTAGGGTGTCGCAACTAATATTTGCTGAAATACGATCTATGCGTATCCCATCCAAGTTTATTTTATCAGTAATACTTTTAATAATTGAATCAAAAAAGAATTGTGCTTCTTTATCTTCTAAATATATTTTAACTTGTTGTTTACTGTCATAAAAATCTGTAAATCTTAGAAACATATCATTTTTTATTTTTTTATAATTTGGGTCTCTCATTACTTTTGGGTCCATTGTGTTTTGTAAATATATAACATTATAATAAAGTTTCCCATCTGCTGGGTTTTGACCTGTTTGTATTTTTCTGCCCATTATCTCCTTAATTACGGTCAGAGAATGTGAAGTGCAAATAATTTGTAAATCAAATTTTTTAGCCACTTCATCGATAACTCGAATTAATCTTTCTTGTGCAGATGGGTGTAGACAAGCATCAATTTCATCAATAACAAGGATGCCACCTTTATACTGTTCTCCCATCTCTCTCTTAAGCTTTTTGAATGAAATTATTGCTGTTAGAATTGAACTCAAGCTATCTTGACCTAGCGATACCGATTGATAAGGATAGTCAACGAATTCTGGACCAATAGATCTTTTGGTTGAATGTTTGAGGTTTTGCTTTGTAACTTTATCATCGGTAAGTCGCTCATCTCCAATAATTTGCTTGTAAGCATAATTTAAGTATAATATATCATCTTGATTAATGTTACTACTTGTGGTCAGTGAGTATAAATTTTTGTCGGATTCACCTATAGGTATTACTCTACTCATACCTATGTAAAGAGTAGGAATTGGAACTTTTGCATCTGCTCGAACATCTGCTATAATCTCTCTGATTAAAACGCCATCTTCTTTTGCGTTCCTTGGAACAATTTTTAATCGATCTCCATGCTTTGATACATTACATTTTTTATATAAAGAAGAATTGTTATATTCATAGGATAAAAGAACTGAGTATTTTTTTTCTTTATCAGTAGAATAGTCGTTGTTTATATCTAAATGGAATATTTCTTGAAATTGACTTTGAAATATTTTGTCGAAATAACTTTGGTAGCCTTTTAATTCAGAGCCGTTTGCAATTAAACCTAGAATAGTTGATTTGCCAATCCCATTATGGCCGGCAATAACTGTAATCCTCTCTCCGATATCAATTCTTATATCTTTTAATTTTCTAAAATGGTGTATGTGTATCCAATTTATTTTGTTTCGCGAAACTGAAGCCATTAATATTCCTCCTAAGAAGATTCAACAAAATTACTTAGATTTCGACAAAATAATTAAAAAATAACATTACCTATTGTTGTTTTTTGTGCAATCCATTCAATGTGTTTTTGAATTTCTTTTACATCTTTCGATGATAGGTTTTTCAATTTTTCAATATCAAAAAAGCCAAAATCTTCTTCAATACCGTATCCCTTTGGATTGTCTGATTTACATAAACCTCTCCATTTCATACGGAATTCCGTTTTCACGCAATATATCAAACTTGGTTCCGTAATCTTCTAAATTCTTGTCATACAAAAGAAGATTAACGGCAAATTCATTGGCTTCGCGTTCAATCTTGCCAATCGAGTAAAAAGTATTTTTCTTTAAAAAAGATGTGTTTAAATCGCTATGAAGGATGGCATGTCCAAGTTCGTGAGCGCATACATAACGTTTAAGCCACTCGCTTAGTTCACTGTTGATGACAATTGTCTTTACTCGCTTATAGCAACGATAGAAACCGTAAGTATCGCCTAAATCAAGAAATATAATGACAATCCCCAACGACCGGGCCAATTCAAATGGATCGTTTGTGTTATGTGTTTTTAGCAGCTTTATGATTTTTTCAGGAATTTACTTCATAATTTTCCTCATTAATTATCGTTTTTTCTGTATTTCTTTGGTGTATATTTTTCTTAGCAATTTGCTTGGCAATTTTCATGCATGTTTCTAAAGCTGCTTTCAATAATTCCCGATCCTCTTCATCTAAGTCATCGATTGATTGGCCGTCAAAATATGAGTAACCTTCATTGGGATTGTCCAGACTGCTAAGGATTTTTTCTAAGTCCTTTGCAATGTCACGCTCGTCTTTTGGTGTTAGTTCTGGGAGCTTTTCCTTTGAATCGTTACCCAATAGAAAATCTGTGGAAACATCTAAAGCTGTTGCTAGTTTGGCAATATCATCATGACTAAGACCAGTATAACCACGTTCCCAATTGGAGATTACTTGCGATGATACATTTACCAATTTCCCTAGTTCAGATTGGGTTAAATTTTTTTCTTTTCTTTTTTTTCTAATACGACCCCCAATATACATTGTGTAAAACTCCCTATAAATGACTCTTATATTCAAAATAATACCATAACTAACGAAACTAGATATAAAACTAACGGTATTTGAGAAAAGATAATAAAAAAACGTTGGAAATAACTAAAATCGTTAGTATTAAATAAGTAACGAAAAACGTTAGTTGAGGAGGTATATAAATGATTCGTGAAAATGTTGAAAAAGCAAGGAAAGCGAAGGGCATATCAAAGACATTTATTGCAAATAAGTTAAATAGGTCATAACAAAACTATATCCATATATCACCAGGTGAAGTAAGGTTTAATGTTGAAAGTCAAAAATATACAAATGATATAACGGAATGCTGATGATTATAGAATAACTTATATCCGATTACTAAGATTACAAATGTGCTTGACCTGTCAGACAAAATTACTCAAGAAATTGGTATAATCTTTATTCCGTTTTTTATTCGACTTTGTTTGTTTTTCCGGCATTTAATAAATCCCTCTTTTTGAATAACTTTCTTTTTTTATGATAATAAGGTTAGGAGTATTGAATATGGATGGATTAAATAAGAACTCATTTGAAAAAGATGACATAGATTATATTACTTATTTTGTGAATGCAATGGCACCGATTTTATACAAAGAACTACATTTTTGGGCAAAATAAAAACGACCGCCAATGCAGTCGTATCAAGGGTTTATGATTCTTAATAAAATTGTCTAGACGTAATAAAACGCCCTCGGCAGGAATCGAACCCACATTTCAAGAACCGGAATCTTGCGTGCTATCCGTTACACCACGAGGGCAAACTGTATTACTGACGAACAAAAACTATTATAATTCAAATGCAATAATTAATCAAGTGGGAAAATGTTACATTGCGTTGCGTTTTTTGCCTGCAAGTTTACGCACCGAAAAATTGGGAGTCCCTAGTAAAGTTGGAAATAAATAATTTTCTTAAATTGGTCGATTTTTGTTTTCAATTTTGAAGAAAACCCTTACAATGAGAATAAGGGAGAGATGTATATGAATATCGAATATGGAATGTTCCAACAACAAGCATTAAAATTAAATATGTCACAGGAACTTGTCCAGGCGATTTCGTTACTCCAATATACTTCCATGGAATTAGCCGGTTTTGTTGAACAAATAGCGACAGAAAATCCGCTGCTGGAAGTCGAAATGAATTATTATTCCACTTTTAGCCAAAAATCTTTGAAAAAAAGAAAAAAACAATCAGCAAGCGCAGGCAATTTTGAAGCTTTTATCCCCGACCATTTGCCCAGCCTGTCAAATTATTTACAAGATCAATTATTGACAAAAAATCTTACTTCAGCAGAAAAAAACTATGTCACATTTTTAATCAACAATTTAAATGACAATGGTTATTTAGAAATTGATATAGATGAAGCCAGCCGGATTTTAAATTTACCGAGGGAAATAGGTGAAAAAGCCCTTAACATCATCCAAAGTCTTGAACCAGCGGGTATCGGGGCAAGGAATTTACAAGAATGTATTATATTGCAGCTAAGGCGGAATGACAACGCAGACCCACGGCTTATAGAAATCGTGGAACATTATTTCGACGATTTTGCTTATAAAAAGTGGAAAAAAATTGAAAAAGAATTAAACATCTCATTAAATGAAATTCAACGACTTTTTGATCTCGTTCAAACATTGGAACCTCGACCGGGCGCACTAATATCTAATGAGCGAACCGAATATGTGATACCGGATATAATCATTGAAAAAAAGGAAGATATTTGGCATATTCATGTAGCAGAAGATTCCTATTTTCATATAAACATAAATGAAGGTTACTATCATGAATTGATGCAACAACCTGAACCAATGGTAAAATCTTATGTGAAAGAAAAATATCAACAGATCCAATGGTTGAAACAAAGTATCGAACAAAGAAAAACAACAATGATCAACATGATGCGTGCAATTATAGAGATGCAAGAACCATACCTATTGGGGAGTAAGAAAGAATTAAAACCGATGACCATGAATAATGTTGCAGAAAAAATTGGCGTTCATGAATCAACCATATCTCGAATTGCAAAAAACAAATACGCCCGTACACCAATTGGAACGATTCCTCTGCGAAAACTATTTACAACCGGAGCAAAAACAGCAACCGGAAATGATACCATATCAACCGAACAGGTAAAAAATGAAATTCGCGATATGATTGACCAAGAAAATAAAAAATCACCCTATTCGGATCAAGAAATTGTCAAGCTGCTCGAAAAAAAGGGGATACGTGTTTCGAGAAGAACAGTTACCAAATACCGCGAGCAATTGAAGATTCCTTCTTCAATCAAAAGAAAAAGATATAATTAAGGATAGATCGGTAACCGGATTCTGAATGGTCCAAACCGAAACGATAACAAGTAATCTGTGACAAGCCTGATTGGAAAGGAGAACAAATTTGAGACAAGAAGTTATTTTATATAAAAGGAAAGAATGCCATTTATGCGATAATGCGCTTGAACTTTTGAGACGATTACAGAATGAGCATGATTTCACCCTCAAATTGGTTAATATTGAAGAAAACGATGATTTGGAAGAAAAGTACGGTTTATATATTCCTGTTGTAGAAATTGACGGAGAGGTTATTCAATTTGGGCAAATTGATGAACATGTAATTAAAATGCGCTTACAAAAAAATAAAAATGTTAAAGATAGTTGATTTTTCATATATTCTCTGCTAACATAATAAGTGTAACGGAGATGATTTTATTTGATATCTGTGGGACGAAAAATAACCGTATGGGTCGGTCACTGACCAATAAAATTTTTAACTTCCCCAGTATTATTTTTGCTTTAAGTAGGACATTATTAACGATAGCAGGGTTTCAATAAGTCCACCTATTCCTGTTATTTGTGAGGAGAACATAGATTGAAGTCGATTATTAATGTACAAAAAAGACTAATACCGGATTTAGTTGAAATCATGCAGAAAAGATATCGAATTCTTCGTTACATAGAAATTATGCAGCCGGTTGGCAGACGTAGTTTATCCCAAAGTTTACAAATAACTGAACGGGTATTACGCAGTGAAACAGATTTTCTTAAAGATCAAGATTTAATTGCAATTTCAACGTCCGGTATGAGATTAACAGAAGAGGGAAAAATAATTTTGGACCAACTTGAACCAATTATGAAGGAATTTTCAAGTGCGCCGGAATTAGAAAAACAGTTGGCAATTGCACTAAATCTTCAATCATGTAATGTCGTTTCCGGTAACGCCGATGAATCGGACTGGGTTAAGTCAGAATTGGGGCGTGCATGTGTAAGCAGACTTAAGGAAGTCATTAATGAAGGTCAAATTATTAGTGTGACCGGCGGATCTACAATGAATGCTGTTGCTGAGGCATTTACTGAAAAATTAAATAAAGAGAACTTGCTGTTTGTCCCTGCTCGAGGTGGAATCGGGGCAGATATAAAAGATCAGGCAAATACAATTTGTCAAAAGATGGCAAATAAAGCCGGCGGAAACTATATGGTTCTCTATTCCCCTGATCAAGTCACGAAAGAGTTTTATGAAACCTTCATCCAAGAGTCATCCATTCGAGAAGTACTAATGAAGATCAAATCAGCAGATATTGTTATTCACGGGATTGGTGATGCAATGACAATGGCAAGAAGACGGATGACATCGGAAGAAGATATGCAAAAGCTTGTTCAGGAAAAAGCTGTTGCCGAAGCATTTGGATATTACTTTGATGAAAATGGGCGCATTGTCCATAAAGTGCAAACAGTCGGCTTGCAGCTGGAAGATTTAAAAAACATCCCTCATATATTTGCTGTTGCCGGTGGAGCTTCCAAGGCAAAGGCAATCAAGGCGTACATGAAAATCGCTCCGAAAAATACGGTTTTAATTACCGATGAAGCCGTAACAAATGAGATATTAAAAGGGTAATCCCTTTTAAATATAAAAAAATTCTTTACAGTTCAAAAGGAGGAAATGAACATGGCAGTAAAAGTTGGTATAAACGGTTTTGGACGTATTGGACGGTTAGTTTTCCGTGCAGCATTAAATAACCCTGATATTGAAGTAGTAGCTGTAAATGACTTAACAGATGCAAAAATGTTGGCTCATTTACTCAAATATGACTCTGTACACGGAACATTAGAAGAAGAAGTATCTGTTGATGGTGATTCTTTCGTAGTTGCCGGTCATAAAGTAAAAGTTTTAGCTGAACGTGACCCGGCGCAAATTCCTTGGAAAGACCTTGGCGTAGAAATCGTTGTTGAATCTACCGGACGCTTCACAAAACGTGCAGACGCTGCAAAACATTTAGAAGGCGGCGCTAAAAAAGTTGTTATTTCTGCACCTGGTAAAGAAGAAGATATTACGATTGTTATGGGTGTTAATGAAGAAAAATATGATCCGGCAAATCATCATGTTATTTCCAACGCTTCTTGTACAACAAACTGCTTAGCTCCATTTGCAAAAGTTTTACAAGAAAAATTCGGAATCAAACGCGGTATGATGACAACGATTCACTCTTACACAAACGACCAACAAATTCTTGACTTACCTCATAAAGATTTTCGTCGTGCACGTGCAGCAGCTGAATCTATGATTCCAACAACAACCGGTGCTGCAAAAGCTGTTGCGTTAGTTCTTCCTGAATTAAAAGGTAAACTAAATGGTATGGCTGTTCGTGTACCAACTCCTAACGTATCATTAGTTGACCTTGTTGCTGAACTTGGTAAAGATGTAACTGTTGAAGAAGTGAACGCAGCATTCAAAGCAGCTGCTGAAGGCGAATTAAAAGGAATTCTTGCTTACAACGAATTACCGTTAGTTTCTAGAGACTATAACCATACAAAGGTTTCTTCTACAGTTGACGGTTTATCAACAATGGTTATGGAAGGAAATATGGTTAAAGTACTTGCTTGGTATGACAACGAATATGGTTACTCTAACCGTGTAGTTGATCTTGTAGACTATGTTGCAAAAAAAGGACTTTAATAAATAAGTGCCCAAGATCATAAGTGATAAAACATTTAAAAGACTAATTTGAACCTTAGTCAGGGGAATGGGGATACACGATTCCCCTCCCCTTTTTTATTGTTATAATAATCATGTTCAGAAAACCCGGGAGGTCCGAACAATGGCTAAAAAATCAGTTAAAGATGTAGATGTTAAAGGAAAACGAGTTTTTGTACGGGTAGACTTTAACGTTCCAATGAAAGATGGACAAGTAACAGATGACACGAGGATTCGTGCTGCGTTACCAACCATTCAATACTTAATAGAACAAGGTGCAAAAGTAATTTTGGCCAGCCACTTAGGTCGTCCAAAAGGTCAAGTTGTTGAAGAAATGCGCTTAACAGCAGCCGGAAATCGCCTTTCAGAACTGCTTGGCAAACCGGTTCGGAAAGTGGACGAAGCATACGGAGAATCAGTTAAAGCAGAAATTGCCAAAATGGAAAATGGCGACGTACTCTTACTTGAAAATGTACGCTTCTATCCGGGAGAAACGAAAAATGATCCGGAATTAGCTAAGGCTTTTGCTGAACTTGCCGATTTATTTGTTAACGATGCGTTTGGTTCCGCACACCGGGCCCATGCTTCGACGGAAGGGATCGCTCATTACTTACCAGCTGTTTCCGGATTTTTAATGGAAAAAGAATTAAATGTTCTCGGTGGTGCCCTTGAAAATCCTAAACGTCCTTTCACAGCTATCATTGGCGGGGCAAAGGTAAAAGATAAAATTGGGGTTATTGAAAACTTGCTTGAAAAAGTTGATAATCTCATTATTGGCGGCGGACTTGCGTATACATTTGTGAAAGCACAAGGGTATGAAATCGGTCAATCTCTTCTTGAAGAAGATAAAATTGAGTTAGCTAAACAATTTATGGAAAAAGCGAAAGCAAAAGGCGTCAACTTCTATATGCCGATTGATGCGGTTGTCGCAAAAGAATTTGCCGAAAATGCCGAATCAAAAGTGGTTGATATTAAAGAAATTCCGGCAGATTGGCAAGCACTTGATATCGGGCCGAAAACTGAAGAACTTTATCGTGATGTTATTCAAAAATCTGCGACGGTTATTTGGAACGGACCGATGGGTGTATTCGAATTTGATAAATTTGCCCATGGTACAAAAGCAGTTGCTGAAAGTTTAGCAGAAGCTACCGACGCAATTACGATTATTGGTGGTGGTGACTCTGCAGCTGCTGTTGAAAAATTCCATTTAGCAGAAAAAATGACTCATATTTCAACCGGCGGCGGTGCATCCCTTGAATTTATGGAAGGTAAAGTATTGCCGGGCGTTGCAGCATTAAATGATAAATAAGCAGCATTGTTCAATTATTGACTACCAAATTCGTACAGCATGAAATATTTGCTGCTAAATTAGAGAGCAGTGCAAGTAAAAAATCATTTGTATTGATACGATCATGTTACGAATATCTTTACATTTGTTCAATCACGTGCAATGAAGTAAAAAAACATTCGTATTGATACGGACCCGGTTGGAATGTACATGCATATTCCAGCATTAAATGATAAATTATTCGTATTAACAGTGTGCCGGCTCTGCAAGATTTCCTCGCCTTTTCATTGATAAGGATACAAGTTTTGTGGAAATATACAATTGCAGGGCCAATCGTAAAGATGGAAGAAAGCAAGTAAAGGGAAGGTGTATTATGCGTAAACCGATTATAGCAGGGAACTGGAAAATGAATAAAACCTTGCAAGAAGCAGTCAATTTTGCATCTGAAGTAAAGCAGAAAATCCCGAGTTTTGAATCGGTTGAATCCGTCATCTGTGCCCCGGCGATTTTTCTGGATCGACTTGTTCAAGAAATAAAAGGAACGGACCTTCGTGTTGGTGCACAAAATATGCATTTTGAAGATGAAGGAGCATTTACCGGAGAAATCAGTCCGTTAGCCTTAAAAGATTTAGGTGTACAATATGTGATCATTGGCCATTCTGAACGGCGGGAAATGTTCAATGAAACCGATGAGTCAGTCAATAAAAAGGTTCATGCAGCTTTTAGACACGGATTAACTCCAATCATGTGTGTAGGAGAAACATTGGAAGAACGAGAAGCTGGCCAATGGCAACAAGTCGTTCATACGCAAACACGAAAAGGACTTGTCGGATTAACCAAAGAACAAGTGGCAAAAGTAGTTATTGCCTATGAACCGATTTGGGCAATCGGTACCGGGAAAACCGCCAGTGCGGAAGATGCAAATGAAGTATGTGCTTATATCCGGGAAACGGTGGCAGAACAATATGATCAAGGTACAGCGGAAAAGATACGGATCCAGTATGGTGGCAGTGTAAAGCCTAGCAATATCCAAGAATTAATGAACCAATCAGATATTGATGGGGCATTAGTTGGCGGTGCCAGCCTAGATCCAAATTCATTTTTACAACTATTGGAGGCAGGAAAATAATGAGTAAATCTCCAACAGCGTTAATCATCCTGGATGGATTTGGTTTACGCGAAGAAACGAAGGGAAATGCGGTAGCACATGCAAATAAACCGAATTTTGACCGTTACTGGAATGAGTTTCCGCATTCAACGCTGAGGGCAGACGGTGAATTTGTCGGCCTTCCTGAAGGTCAAATGGGAAACTCCGAAGTCGGTCATATGAACATCGGTGCCGGCCGCATTGTTTATCAAAGTTTAACAAGAGTTAATATTTCTATTCGTGAAGGCGAATTTGCTAAAAATCAAACATTCCTTAATGCAATGAATCATGTGAAAGAAAAAGGAACGAACTTGCACATATTCGGACTTTTATCAGATGGTGGTGTACATTCCCATATTAATCATATGTTTGCATTGCTAAAACTTGCCGCTGATCAAGGCGTGAAAAATGTTTATGTACACGCCTTTTTAGATGGACGGGATGTCGGTCCAAAAACGGCAAAAACTTATATCCATGAAACACTTGAAAAAATGAAAGAATATGGTGTAGGTCAGTTCGCTACGATTTCTGGCCGATACTATGCTATGGATCGTGACAAACGTTGGGATCGTGAAGAAAAATGTTATCGTGCCATGGTTTACGGGGAAGGTCCGACATACCAAGATCCCATTCAATTAATAGATGACAGTTATGCAAATGGAATTTATGATGAATTCGTCATTCCATCTGTTATAGTAAACGAAAATAATGAACCGGTAGCAACGATTAAAGCCGAAGATGCAGTCATCTTCTATAACTTCCGTCCTGACCGGGCCATTCAAATCTCGAATGTGTTCACAAATGAAGAATTCGACGGGTTTGATCGTGGTCCAAGATGGCCGAAAAATTTACATTTCGTATGTTTAACTCATTTTAGCGAAACCGTAAAAGGTTATGTGGCTTACGAACCGGTGAACTTGGATAATACATTAGGTGAGGTTTTGGCTAAGCATAATCTAAAGCAATTACGTATAGCTGAAACTGAAAAATATCCACATGTTACGTACTTCTTTAACGGTGGTAAAGAAGAAGTGAATCCAGGTGAGGATCGAATCTTAATTCACTCACCAAAAGTGGCAACCTATGATTTAAAACCGGAAATGAGTGCTTATGAAGTAACCGATGCTTTAATTGAGCAAATTAAAGCTGACAAATATGATGTGATCATTTTAAACTATGCGAATCCTGATATGGTTGGTCACTCCGGGAAATTGGAACCGACTGTAAAGGCAATTGAAGCTGTTGATGAATGCTTGGGTAAAGTAGTTGACTTGATACTTGAAAAAGGCGGCAAAGCCATTATTACCGCTGACCATGGTAACTCGGAAGAAGTAATTACTTTAGAAGGGAGACCAATGACTGCCCATACAACCAATCCGGTTCCCGTTATTGTAACAGACAAAAATGTTACCTTACGTTCCGGTGGTAAATTAGGTGATTTAGCACCAACTATACTTGATATAATGGGAATTCAAAAACCGAAAGAAATGACCGGAGAATCCATCATTGCAAAATAATGACCAATAAATGGAAATAAAGGAGAGGTTTTAGATATGCCAACAATTACTGATATTTATGCTCGTGAAGTACTTGACTCCCGAGGCAACCCAACTGTAGAAGTAGAAGTTTTAACAGAATCCGGCGCATTTGGCCGCGCTTTAGTACCAAGTGGTGCATCCACCGGTGAATATGAAGCTGTAGAATTACGTGACGGTGACAAAAGCCGTTATTTAGGAAAAGGTGTTTTAAAAGCTGTAGAAAATGTAAATGACATTATTGCACCGGAAATTATCGGCTTCAACGTTATGGATCAAGTAGCAATCGATAAAGCAATGATCGAACTTGATGGTACACCAAACAAAGGTAAATTAGGTGCGAACGCTATTCTTGGTGTTTCTCTTGCTGTTGCTCGTGCCGCCAGCGACTTCCTCGGAATTGAATTGTATCAATACCTTGGAGGGTTCAATGCAAAACAACTTCCGGTACCAATGATGAACATTCTAAACGGTGGGAAACATGCTGACAGTACGGTTGATATTCAGGAATTCATGGTCATGCCTGTAGGTGCGCCAAACTTCCGTGAAGCATTACGCATGGGTGCAGAAGTATTCCATAGCCTCCGTTCTGTTTTAAAAGCAAAAGGTTATAATACCGCTGTTGGTGATGAAGGTGGCTTTGCTCCAAGTTTAAAAACAAACGAAGAAGCGCTTTCTACAATTGTAGAAGCAATCGAAAAAGCCGGTTACAAACCTGGTGAAGAAGTAATGCTTGCAATGGACGTTGCTTCCTCGGAATTATTTAACAAAGAAGATGGGAAATACCACTTCCCTGGTGAAGGTGTTGTTCGTACATCTGAAGAAATGGTTGCATTCTATGAAGATCTTTGCAGCAAATACCCAATCGTATCTATTGAAGACGGTCTCGATGAAAACGACTGGGAAGGATTTAAACTTTTAACGGAACGTCTTGGTAAAAAAGTTCAATTAGTCGGTGATGACCTGTTCGTTACGAATACAGAAAAACTTGCTCGTGGTATTGAACAAGGAATTGCAAACTCTATCCTAATCAAAGTAAACCAAATCGGTACATTAACGGAAACTTTTGATGCAATTGAAATGGCGAAACGTGCCGGTTACACAGCTGTTGTATCCCATCGCTCCGGTGAAACTGAAGATACAACAATTGCTGATATCGCTGTTGCTACAAACGCCGGTCAAATTAAAACAGGTGCTCCATCTCGTACCGATCGTGTTGCAAAATACAACCAACTGCTTCGTATTGAAGACCAATTGGCTGAAACAGCACAATACCTTGGTAAAAACACATTCTACAATTTGAAAAAATAATTGTATGAATGTTTTAAAAGGCTACCCTCTATTTTTCCGGGGTAGCCTTATTTTTTGAACAAAACTTCCTTAAAACAGTGTCAGGAGTTCATCAGAAGATTCCGTCCACAATGATAAATAATTCAACAATAGTAAAGTCACCCTTATATAATCGGATTTCGGGTCAATAAAAATTTTTTCTGTATTGGCTCATAAAGAGAGCGATGGGATCATATATTTGTTATAAAAAACATGCATTTTATTCTAGTATAGTTTTATGGAAATACAAAAACAATTACAAATTAGGCAAAAAATCAGTTTACAAATTACCATAAAGTGGATATAATTACCAATGTAAGAAAAAATTTTAAGGAGGTCGAGTGCAATGATGATTATTAAAAATTTCTTTGGCAAAACAATCTTGAATCGAAATAACACGCATTCGACCGAATCTAAATGGATCGCCTAGGATTTATTTGCAATTAAGTATATCCATGCCGTAGGGAGAATCGTGCCCTGCGGTATTTTTGTGCCTTTTTAAAGCCGCAGGGAGCAGTCTCTTTGCGGCTTTTTACATTTTTTGGATATAGAAATGGAGGTGAAAAGAACATGACCATCAATATTTTGTTTGTCAGCATTACACTAAAAAAGCGGGAAATTTCTCTTGAAGAGGAACTTCATAATCAACAAGTTGAAAAACTTTATGAACAGAACCAAATGCGAATTTCCACTTTTATGGGGAACCATTAATTTAGTGAAAAAAACTTAGGAAAGGTGTGAGGACAAATGATTTTACGATATAGGCGATTTATGAGTTGTACTGGAAGTCGGATGCTGAATAACCGGATAAGGAGGTGAAAAGAGCATGACCATCAATATTTTGTTTTTTACAATTACAATCAGCAAAAGGAAGATCACCCTTGAAGAAGCACTGAACGACCAGAGGGTGGAAAAATTATATGAGGAAAATAAAGACCGTGCGGCAAAATATATCCGCAATTTATAATTTGTACGAAAATATGAAGGAAAGGTGGTTATCATGATGATTTATATCATGCAAAAGAGATTTTCAATTTTATGGGTGGAGAAAGATACCACCTAGTCATTTTTGTTAGGAGGTTGGAAAATTGTCACTTCATATGTTGATTATTATGTTTATTTATAGAAAGAGAAAGAAATAGCTATAAAAAAATCAAGCCAAGTCTGATACCATTCGTTCGTAACAAGTAAAATTGACTCGTTAGTTTTTTCTAGAAACTGCAGCCATATAAACACGTAAAAGCAGAGTAATTCGCTCTGCTTTTTTACTCGGAAAGTACCCCGGTGTTCTCCTCGAAGACTTGAATAGCTCCGATTAGTTTTTTATTCAGTTATCTCTATAAATCTAATACATCTATAAATTTACGAAAGCATAATATTTAGCTTCCTTCCATTTATTACAGGTTTTAGCAGCCCTGAAGAGTAAAAATTCTTCGAGATAATTCCACCCAAACTTTGCCAAAT
>JAAROH010008081.1_pt1 | contig 15833 bp, 13 predicted proteins | sample 7248631 | NCBI WGS metagenome assembly JAAROH01 (sample SAMN09772309, study PRJNA484901) | compost metagenome | isolation source: Vermicomposting unit | place: India
TATTTCAGAGATACCCTATCTATCTTACATTACACAAAATTCTTGACGGTACCTAGTATACAATCCTCATTTTTTATTTAAACAGTCTGTTTTCTTAGTACATCTATAACGATAGCCAAAGAGACTTTAACCATATAATAAACAGACTTCACCGTATTAATCGAAGAGACTCCCCCTTTACGCTCCTGCATAACTACAGGCACCTCTTCAATCAAAAATTTATTTCTTTTCAGAAATACTATAGACTCAGGCTCAGGATAGTCTTGAGGATATCTTCTGGCAAAAAGCGAGATAACCTCGGCATTACATGCTCTAAATCCAGATGTGGGGTCCGTAACACGCTGAGAAGTAAGAAATTTAATCAACCTGCTAAAATACTTAATTCCTACCCTACGCATAAAAGTAGACTGAAATCCCTGGTTTTCTATGTATCTAGAACCTATAACCATATCAGCTTTTCCCTCAAGCAAAGGAGTGATTAGCACTGACAAATACTCAGGATTATGCTGTCCATCCCCATCCATTTGAACTGCTATATCATATTTATTTTGAAAAGCATACTTATATCCTGTCTGAACAGCTCCGCCAATTCCCAAATTACATGGTAAATCAATAGTGTTAACACCAAAATTCTTGCATATTTGAGATGTATTATCCATAGATTTGTCATTAATTACCACTGTATCAATTTTACAACCCTGAATTCTAAGGGCACTTATACTTTTTAATAAATCAACAATATTATCCTGCTCATTGTAAGCAGGAATAATAATTAAAACTCTCATAAATTCACCTTCTTATTACCGATTTATGTCATAAAATATATGGCCAATAAATAATAGAGATGGTGTTGCAAAACCAGCATAAACATAATGCATTATGGATAAAAATGCGCAGTTGACAATGGAATAAGTAACGTTTGTATCCATACCAACGTGGTTGTTCGATCCTTCTTTTTTCTTTTAGACTTGCAAAAATTCGCCCAATTCTATTGCGTAATTTGTATAATTTTCGTCCCCATCTGGTTTGCAGCACCTGATGGATAACACGCGGAAAAACATCTTTGCGTGTAGGATGATTCCTTGGATTAAGTGGGGCGACAAAAATCACCTTACCTCTCTGTGCTTTTCGTTGAACTTCTTGCACACCGTACATGGCATCGCCTAAGGCAAACTGAATAGAATAGTAACGAAGTTGCTTGAATAAATAAGGGACAGGGCCACCATCATATACATTTGCTGTCGTAAGTTGATACGCCAGGACTAGCCCTGTACGGGTTGTTACCGCATGAAGCTTATATCCCTTATAGTTATCATATCGTGTAGACTTTCCCCACTGTGCTTGTTTATCGTACAAACTGCTGCGCAGCGGTGCTATCAAAGAGGACAATGTCTGTATTTAGTGAAAGTTGGCGAAAAAGTCCATTGTGAAGCATATGCATACCTTCTTCTCGCCACCAAGCATCTGCACGTGAAAACGTTGAAAGATGAGGAACATAGGCAAGTCCAGCTACCCAGAACCAATAAGGATAACCATTAAGAAACCTAACAAGCTTTTGTAAGGAAGCAATACCGAAATGCGTCTTGATAAATGAAGCATTTCAACATTAATCTTCTTGGGACAGCGGGCCTTCCTGTTACATACGTGGTCTCAGGAATATCAAGACAATCTAAAAACGTTAAAACATGTTGTAAAACAAGGTCTTTGATTGCAAACGTTGCATAATCCATAGAAAAATTGGGTATCATGGGAGTACCCACCTCGTTGGTTAATGGTTTGTTGAGTACTCACCATTCTTTCCAAACAGGTGGTTTTTTATTGACCATTATTCAGAGATTATACGTTTTGCAACACTCTCATAAACAATAAGAAATTCTCATATTTAATGCTTAGTACTTTAATAATTAATGACCCATAACTGTAATTTTGATAATATCATTACTTTATTTTGGTAGTATATCAGTTAGTTTTATAGAAATTTTTTTTATAAATTCGTATAATCCATATGCTGCCAATATACAGAATAACGGAATTATAAAAGCTCCATATCTTGGGATAGCCAAGAAAATGTTAGACAATAAAGTATATACTATAACCGCTATAAAAATGGTAAGTATTTTTTTGTTTGTTCTAAAGAAAATTCCTGATAATGCACCAATATACACTACTAGATAATGTTGCTTAAATGTAAAATTATAGAGCCACTCAGGAAAAATACCATAATATAATTGTATAGAGTCTGGAAATTGATACAAAGCAATAGTTTTCCCAATTGTAAACCATGAAAACCATAAACTGAATTGATTTTCAAATCCATCCCTAATTAACATTTTTGCATATGTTTCCCTATCCTCTTCTGAGTTCTGAAAACCCAGTGCATACATTTCCTTAGTGATATTTTCATATCCTTTTAAATTATAGGGATCAGCCCCTGCTAATAATACATCTCCTGAATGAGAAGAAAATAGATAGGGCTCCCCTAAAACAATAATATTGCGAATAACCCAAGGAGACATTACAAGTAACGGTCCTATACACCAAATAAAACCTATTCGAATCGCTGTTTTAAGCCTATATTTTTTTAGAATAGCTACATATGCTATTAATAATAATGGTGCTGGTGTTGGTCGGAACATAAGCATAATAGAAGCAATAATACCAAACAATAAATGGAAATAAACTCGTTCTTTCTTATAAGCAAGTACTAGAAAATAAATTGCTAACATAAATAAAAAAATAGAAGGTATTTCAGTTAATAATGTTCTAAAGTAGTGTAACGGTGGAAAATATGTTAAATATAATACTGACCCAATTATCGCTATTTTTTTGTTTGCAAATAACTCGTAAATCACTTTGTAAATAAGCACTATCGTCCCAATACTCAGTAACATATTTATTAACTTTACCAACATTACATGATTTGTATTTAATAAATCTGCTGTTTTAAATAAAATTGCTAAATATAAAGGTTGACCTGGTGTCACAAAGGCATCCGGCTGTTCCCCTGTATAACCATATATACCTTTCCTTAGTAATTGCCAACTCATTTTCGCGTATTTTGAAGCATCAACCGAACCATAAATAGAGACTTCTTGTCCAAACACTTCAGGATGATGGAATACTAAACCTGGATTTTTAACGAAAAAAGTAAGATACAAACAAATAGAAAACAAAAAAATATAAGTTAACGGGCTTTTAAGGACCATTTTTAATTTTTTTTTCATGTAAATACCTCTTTACAGTTACACTTTTGCATTCATAAATAGGATAAGCTAACACTACCCCAAACAACATATTACTTACCAAAAATAACGACTTAATAATTTAGAATTCTCTTTTTTCCATTTCTCATAGAAGTAAAATCCATTTCTATCCATCAATCTTATATGTTCTTCTGACCCAGAATTAGTAGTTTGATGTGGTAAATGCCTAATATTAATATATGGACAATATGCTAATTCGTAACCCAAGTTTCTTATTTTAAGGGATAAATCAGTATCCTCATAGCAAGTAGGATCATAATTTTCATCAAAACCTTCTACCATTTCAAAAACTTCCCTACGTATTACCATACCTCCACTACCTAAGTACCCAATATCTTTTCTGAACAATGAAAAATTATCTATACCTCTATTAGGAAGGTCATCTGTAATAACCCCCACTATAGAAGTCTTATCAAACCAACCTCCTGCCCAACTAACAGCTCCAATATTACGGTTAAAATCCAAAACTTCAAGTGCAGCATCTAGCCACCTTTTGCTAACCACCCATTGGTCACTATCTAAAAATACTATCAAATCACCATCAGCTTGTCTTACTCCAAGATTACGCCCGGATGAGCAACCATTTTTGCTATTTTGAACAATAACTATTTTGGAAGCATATTTTTGTTTAATTAACTCATAAGAGCCATCTGTACTTTGATTATCAACTACAATAATCTCGTAATTATATCTTGGTTGGAACTCAAGCAAACTATCTATACATTTAAAAATCACATTTTTATTATTTCTATTTAGCACTACAACAGATATTTTTTTTTCTAAGTTATCCACATAAAACTTATCTAATATAAAATTCACTCGTGAATACCAGTTATTATTCAATAAAAATTGATTAGTATTCTCTACTGTTAGGTCTGTATTTAAGAATGACACCCATTCTTTCTTCTTATCAGAGCAATAAACATTCGGATATCCTTTAACATCCGGTAATTCTGTAGAGATAACAGGCTTATTCATAGCTATGTATTCAAAAATTTTCAATGGTGAAACATATTTACCAATATGGTCATTTTTAAAAGGTAGTACAGCTACATCACTATAATATAAATATGCAGGCAATTGTTGTTGGGGCTTCAATCCCAGAAAATGAATATTAGAAGGTAATTTCTTAACCCTATCTATAATTGGTTGATAATCACCAATCATATTAATGGATATATGTGGACAATTTTTCGCCACATACTCTATCAATTCCCAATCAAACCATTCCCCCCATAGTGAACCATAATAAAGTAATGTTTTTTCTCCTGTTACTAAATCCTTTGGTTTTTCATTAGTAATAAATAAAGGGTCAAAAAGTTCAATATCTACAGCATTCGGACAATAAAAAACTTCTTTCTCTTTTATATCTGTACTTTCTTTTATAAGACGAACTAATTGATCCTTTAATAATTGGCTAGTAGCAACAATTAAATCTGAATTAGATAAAAACTTTTTTAAAATTTCAATACTATAGAACAAATCGCCTAACTTAGTATCCCAATTATCAATATGTTCATAGACAATTTTAGCCCCTATTTTTCTTCCAAGTTCTAAATAAGGTTCAAAATCTTTATGAGGTATTTCAAATATAAAAAGTGGATCACATATTAAATCACTAATAAGTTGCTGAATCGAATATTTTTTTAAATGAGTATGCTTTGCTGCCATAATAGGTATCTGTTTTTTTTCAGATTCAAACGATTCAAATGCATAAATATATGATACAGAATAACCCATTTTATGAAATGTTTTTGCTAGTTGTGCCGCTCTTTGTCCCCCACCAATATCATAATAAGGAATACCCGCAAAGATAAAAACCTGTCTCTTTTTACTTGGATTGCTTATATCAAATTTGGTATTCTTTGTTAATTGAGGCAAATCAAAATTACTTAGTTTTAACTTCATAATAATTCTCAATTTATTTATTGTCTTTTTTATAAGATGTGAAAGCCCATGCTTTTTTAATATTGCATACGCACGTAAAATATAGTTTGGCAACTTTTTTTTTCTTTTATTTATAACATCTCCGTTTTCTGAACTCATAAAGAGAAACCTCTTTCATCATAAATGTTAAGTAAAACACCTATTCCAATCTTGAATAAAATTATCGATTATAAATTTTTCTTTAAATACCGAACATTGAATCATAAGATCACTGTAGTTTTCTATAATGTTAGATACTCTAGCTGCCGCTTGTTTAACATTGCCTAACCTATATATAAAGTTTACATTTTCATCAACAAGCTTTCGGTGTAGTGGAATATCAGATAACAATACTGGTAAATCAATCATCAAAGACTCAGCAACAGACAATCCAAAACTTTCTCCTTTAGAGGCTGATATAAAAATCCCTTTATTTTTCTTTATTATTGATAACAGAATAGGAACTTTATCAAACTGAATTGTCGGCAAATAAATGAATCGGTTTAAGATACCTTTTTTACGGACGATGTCCCAAAGGTCAATATCCGCAGAAATGGGCCCTGCTATAATCAAAATGAAACAATCACCTAATTTTTTTTGAACCTCTACAAAGATTTCAATTACTTCCGTTGTATTTTTTAAATTATCGATTCTCCCTATACACACTAAGGGTATTTTATTCCATAAAACAGGTAAATCACTGTAATCAGTCTTTAAATTAAATTGTTCTAAATCTAGACAATTCCTTATAAAATTAACTTTTTTCTTTAATGCTTCAGGAACCTCGTCTATAATACATTCTACAAATTCTTCTGAGGGTACAATAATTCCTCCCAATGATTCAGGAAGATGACCTAAATATTTTCTGTTATTTTTATACGAAGTATGACATTCTATATAAATATTTCTATAATCCTGAGTCATATCAAATACTTCTGGTGTATCTATAGGTAAAATAATGTCATATTTACCTGGATCAAATACATCTACAACTTCAAGATAGTCACCTAACCTATACTTATTTATATAGAGTTTAAAATTATCTAGGCCACCTCCATCGTGTAAAAATAACACATGCTGCTTAATCAAAACTTTTTTCTTTTTAAAAGCATGAGCTCTATTTAATAGTACGCGCTCTACTCCACCCATCGTGGCCCATTTATAGATATAAAGAATATTTTTTACCATCGCTTATTTCTCACTCTCTTCATGGTTATATAGCAAGTGAGCTATATTTAAACCTCTACATTCATCAAGAAGACAATTGAATCGTTCATCCCAAGAACACTTATCTAAAAAAGACTGAATCTGTGCATAAGAAATTTCATTCTCAATTATTTTTGTATAAAAGGAAACTATTTTATGATAAAAAGACGAACTATCTTCACAATACGCAACATATGGATAACTAGAAATATGCTCTATCCCTGTTGCTACCGTTGGTAATCCAAAATATAAATACTCATATATTTTTATAGGATCTACAGCTTTAGCCAATTTACTACCTCTAAAAGGTATAATTCCAATATGCCAGCGTTCAACATGCCGGTGTAATTCACTCGGGCTAACCTTTCCATAAAAAATTATATTTTTTCTAGATTTCACTTCATTTAGAATATCATCTGGCGCACCATACCCAATGATATGAACAACTATATTATTATGGTTATCAGCCAAATTGAAAATTAAATCCCAGTCAAACCAAGCAGTTGTTAAATGTCCAAAATAACCGATGTGAATGCAATTATCATCTGCTGGTACTTTTAAAGAAATCTCTTTTGTCCCAAGAGTTTCCGCATTAAATCCATTACCAATAACACTAATATCATTTCTCAAATGAATAAACTTTTTCGCCAAAGGACTAGAAACAGCGATAATTTTGTCAGAATTTAAAACAACCGCCTCTTCTACTTCTTTTTTATACCAAGGGGCTTGGCCCACTTTGTTAAACTCCTCCCAATCATCTAATATGTCATACATAATCAAAAAGCCATTGTTTCTAAACACAGAAAATGTGTTATAAAACTGATTATCAGGAATGATTGGAAAGAATATTTTTTCTTTAAATACTGAAAAAGCACTGATCTTTTCAATATGATTTAAAAAATCATACATCGGAATTTGATATATATTTCTATACACCTCCTCATAAGCTTGAGGTATAAATTCATCAGGATACCATTGCCAAGGTATATACAAAACAATGTAGTTTCTCTGAGACAAAAACTTAGCAAGATTAATCGTTCTTTGATTATATAATTCGTCAAACTGGAACCCGGATGGTATAATAGCTATGCCAGAAATGTTACTATTTTCATGTCGTTCTAAAATAGATATATATAGTTTATTTAATTTCTCCCTCGAATTCTCTTCTTTAACACCAACTTTCTTCGCGCTTCTGATTATTTTGTTTCTTGCTTTTTCACAAACACTCTTGAAGCCTTCAATCTTCCAAACTTTGAAAAGCAAATAGCTGTATTTAACGAGAGGTATTTTGTATAACTTATGAAGTTTAACCATAAATTTCCAAGAAAAAGAAGATTGAATAATTCTTAAGCTTTCTGACAAATCCCATATTCTCTGATCTTTTTCCGACATACTTGCATTCAACTGAAACAAGTTGCTTTTTGCTTTTTCTAAATCAATTTCCAAACTATTCAGAGTCTCTCTTTTTTCTTCTAGCTCAGTCATTAGTTCATTTAAAATATCCCCTTTTTTCTCCAACTCATTTTCTAGATCCGCCATTCCCCTTTCTCTTTCTTCTAAAACTGCTACTAAATCCTCCAGTTTACCTTCTTTTTCTGCCAAATCACTTATTAAGTTATTTAGCTCTTGTTCTTTTTTCTCCAAAGTTATTGTTAAATCACTTACCTGTTTTTCCTTTTCTTTTAATTCTTTTTCTAATATTTTCACACTAGTAGCGAATGTTCTTAAATCGATATTTTCCAATTTAACTTCTTCTAGATTTGAATAAACTATCAAAATTTGTTTTTTAGCCCATAGTGTACCTGGAATTTTCGCTCCATCTACCTCTGTATAATGGGTTAATACAAAATCATTTATTTTTAATGGAAAGTTGCTGTAGTCAAATGTAAAAAAATGCTCATCGATACGTTGATATTCTTGAAATGGTAACAATAATATTAAATGTTTTTTAGTTCTTTTTAGAAGATGGTTTACCATTTTGAATGGTTCTGTAAAATGCTCTAACGTGTTAGAAGAAAATATAACATCGTAATCCTCTTTAACATCCTCAATACTTGCACAATAGAAAATATTATCCGGATAATACTTTCTCGCGCGTTCAATTGCCTCATTAGAAAAGTCGACTCCAACAACTTTTGAGTGAACAAAAAACTTCGACAGCATATGTACAGCATCTCCATCAGCACAACCTGCATCACATATACTTAACCGATTATATTTAATATCTACAGTGAGCCACTCAGGAAGACATTCAAGCATAATATTGCAAAAAAAAGCTGTTTGCTGTCTTCCTTGATACATTTCCCAATTGGTTCGAAATCTCATATCCCAATATTCTTTACTATTTATATCAATTTGCTGCATCTTGTTTCTCCTCAACATAAATTAATGTTTGATTTACAGGAATATTGAACATACCAAACAATTTCTTATTAGAAACAACCTTAAAGTATTTAGCTCCCTCAATATAGTCATAATATTCAGGTGCGATTTGGCTTCTATCTTCTAAAGCAACAACCAAAATATATTCACCAACATTTAAGTAATTCTCAAACTCAAAACTAACTTCTGCATAACAACCATTTCTGTTAAAACGAATTCTCTCGCTGTCAAAAGTAGTAGAAACCACTAAATCTATACCTGTCACATTCTTTATAGAAAAAGCAACACTCAAATTTTCAAAATCAATCTCTTCTGGAATATAAAATACTATATCTAACTTGATCGTTTCGAATGTTTCAAAAACGTCTGTAATCTTTCCTTTTTGATTATAAATCTCAGCATAACGAATCAGCCCTACATTACTTCCCCAGCGGTTAATAGGTTGAAAATTACTTTGCTTTAAATATACGCTTTCTTGTTCATTCTCCTCATACCCTTTTTCTAATTGAGTACTATTCATAAATTCCATATACTCCGCTGTTACCTGAACAGTATCACCTATTTCTTTTAAATGACCCTCGTGAATCCACATCGCTCTGTCACAAAAATTTCTGATAGAAGAAATATCATGGCTAACAAAAAGAATAGTAACTCCTTTTTCTTTTAAAGATGTGAATTTATTAAAACATTTAGTTTGAAACTTCACATCTCCAACAGCCAATGCCTCATCTACAATAAGAATATCCGGTTCAACGTTAATAGCAACAGAAAAAGCCAATCGTGCAAACATTCCACTAGAATAAAGTTTAACTGGTTGATAAATAAAATCTCCTATATCAGCAAAGGATAAGATATCATTCAACTTTTTATCAACATCTTCCCTAGAAAACCCCATGAGTGTTCCATTCAAATAAATATTTTCTATTCCAGTTAGCTCTAAATTAAACCCTGCCCCTAACTCTAACAACGCTGAAATTTTTCCATTAGCCTCAATCATACCTGCGGAAGGCGTTAACACTCCCGTAATCATTTTTAATAATGTTGATTTTCCAGAACCATTCTTCCCAATAATCCCAATTGTTTCACCACGTTTAATTTCAAAAGATATATCTTTTAAAGCATAGAAGTCCTTGTGATATTTTTTCCCAAATGGATGTATCGACTCTTTTAAGCGATCTACAGGTTTATCATATAGCTTATATATCTTAGAAACATTTTGAACCTTAATTGCTGTCATGATTATTTTCTCCCTTATAAAACATCAGCAAAATGTGGACGAAGACGTTTGAATAAAAGTACTCCCACTATAAACGTTATTATTGTCAAGCTCCAAAAGTATACAGTTAAATATTTATGTTGCCAAAACCATTCATGGTAGATAAACGCATATCTATACCCTTCAACAATGTAATATAAAGGATTTAACTTTAATAACAACTGATATTTTGTAGGTACAATCTCAAACGACCAAAAAATCGGTGTAAGCCAGAATAAAAACTGAAGTACCATAGAAACAATCTGTCCTATATCCTTCAGAAACACTATTAGAGATGATGTTATAAGTGAAAGACTAAACACAAATGCAATCGTCGCTATCAAATAATATAAAACTTGAATATTATAAATAGAAAAGTCGTAACCATAAAAATAAAACATAAGAAACAATGAAACAATAAAAAATAAATGAATAAAAAGAGATGAAGTAATCTTCACAATTGGTAACATACCTACTCTAAATACAACTTTTTTCACAAGAAAACTATTATCTGTAATAGCATTCGTAGCTGAGGATAAACTATCTGAGAAGAAAAACCATGGAACAATCCCCGCCATTAGCCATAGAACAAATGGAAAATTATCAACTGGCATCGATTTAAATCCCACTTGGAATACAAACCAAAAAATAAGAATCATAATTGTGGGATGCACAAATGCCCACAATATCCCCAAATAGTTTCCCAGATATTTCATTTGCATATCTTTTTTTGCCAGTTCTAAAATTAATTTTCGACTTTTCCATGTGTCAAAAATAACATTGAAATATCTCATAAAATAAACAAATTCTCCTTCCAAAACACTTACCAGCTATCAATATTTAGCTTGTGATACGCTTCTACCAGTACTCTTCTCATATTTTCTGCCGAATAAATTTGCTCATAAATCCTTCTTGCTCTCATCCCCATTATTTCTCTTTCCTTGGGATTTCTTATAATTTTGTAACAAGCTTGCCTTAATAAATTAACATCTCCATAAGGAACCACATATCCAATCCCTTCTTTTCTAACAACCTCCGAAAATAAAGTGCCTTCTGAAGTAATCACAGGTTTCCCTAGCATAGCAGACTCATACAATTTGTTTGGAGCAGCATATCGATTATTAGGAACAGCTGGATCATACAATGCAACGACAGCTACTGAATGACCTTGGATCTGCAAAGCATCTTCATATGATATTTTCCCAAGAAAGTTCACCTTATCATGGGAAGTTACCCTGCTTTTTATTTTGTTTTCCAACGGGCCAAACCCTGCTACAACAAGACCTATCTCGTTCATTCCTTCTACCGCATCTAACAAAGTTGGTAGTCCTCGGTCTTCAGCTAACACTCCTACATAGGAGAAATAAGGATAATCAGGAAACTCTTTATTACCTAATTCAATCCTAATATCCTTAGGTGTATTATAGATTGTGATAATTTTTCTTTTTTCCATATCCGATAAAGTGCCTAACTGTTCAACCCGACGTTCGTGCGCCAGAATAACAGTATCACTTTTTCGAACAACCCATTTCTCCAACCTTCTTACAAACGATTCAAGCTTTCCCATCCGGCGTGATTCAGCATAAAAATCATAAATATCATATACTACTTTTGTTTTTCTTATCATCTTCATCAACACGGCCGGTAAAGCAGTATCCAAATCACAAGCATGAACCACATCCGGTTTGTATTTAAATACATACCAAACAAGATAAAGATTAAATAAAAAAAGACGAAAAATATTTTTAATTCCACTTCCATAGCTACTTCGAATATGAATTCTTTCTATTTTAATTCCGTTTATTATCTCTTTTTTCGGAGCATCATCATGTCGATTCCAACCTATAATCCTAACATTATAACCAGCTTCATGTAACCAAACAGCCGCTTTCATTGCTCTAGGATCTGGATTGATTCCAGTGGAACGTAAAAGGCAAACAGAAACTTTCTCGCCCTTCATATAAGCTTTTTCTCCCTCTATCTTGGATCACCAACTAAACATTCAATATACTTTCTGATTTGCTGTTGAATTTCTTTATTTTGTAAAGCAAACTCAATGGTCGTCTTGACAAATCCGAATTTATCACCAACATCATAACGTTGGCCATCAAATTCGTATGCATACACTTCTTCATATCTGGTCAATTCTGCAATCGCATCCGTTAGTTGAATCTCTCCGCCGACTCCTGGGTTTTGACACTCTAGAATATCAAAAATCTTAGGGTTTAAAATATAGCGGCCCATAATTGCTAAATTAGAAGGTGCTTGTTTTTTAGGCGGTTTTTCTATCAGACCTTTGACTCTATAAAAACGCTCATCATATTTTTCACCTTGTACAATTCCATATCTAGACACTTCATCATCCGGTACGATCATTACGCCCAAAACCGAAGCATGATATCGACTGTATAGATTCATCATTTGCTTAATACACGGTGTTTCCGCCTGTACAATATCGTCACCAAGTAAAACAGCAAACGGTTCATTCCCAATAAACTTACGCGCACACCAAATCGCATGTCCCAATCCTTTAGGTTCTTTCTGGCGAATATAATGAATATCTGCCATTTTAGAAGACTTCTGCACTTCTTCTAGTAAATCAAAAGCTCCTTTTTCTCTTAGGTTATATTCCAGTTCAAACGAGTTATCAAAATGGTCCTCAATCGCTCGCTTACCTTTACCTGTAACGATAATAATATCCTCTATCCCCGAAGCAACCGCTTCTTCAACTACATATTGAATAGTAGGTTTATCAACAATCGGCAGCATTTCTTTCGGCATTGCTTTTGTGGCAGGCAAAAACCTGGTACCAAGTCCTGCTGCGGGAATAATTGCTTTACGTACTTTCATGCATGTGTACTCCCAGTCTATTTTCATATCCGTTTTCATTCTCTCGATGCCAACACCATGCAGTACGAATAATATCCTCTAACGTATATACCGCTTTCCACCCCAAGGCTCTCTCAATTTTTTGGGATGAAGCTATAAGGGTAGCAGGATCACCGGATCTGCGTTCTGTATATATAATATTAGCTGTTTTTCCAGTTACTTCTTCGCACTTCTTAATAATTTCCTTTACTGAATAGCCCTGTCCATTGCCTAAATTATACGTTTCACAAATATGTGTATCATGGGACTCAAGCAAAGCGTCCAGAGCAAGAATATGCGCTCTTGCCAGGTCGGTTACATGAATATAGTCCCGAATGCATGTCCCATCAAACGTCGGATAATCCGTACCAAATACAGAAATCGACTCCCGCTGACCAAGCAAGTGCTTTAATACAAGGGGGATTAAATGCGTCTCCGGTGTATGATCTTCGCCAATTTCCCCTGATTCATCCGCCCCTGCTGCATTGAAATAACGTAAAATAATATACTCAAGCTGATAAGCATGTGCAAAATCGGCCAGCATTTGTTCTATCATAAGTTTCGAACGGCCATAAGGATTGATGGGGTTAGTTGGCGCTTCCTCCGTAATAAAACCAACAGACGGAATACCATACGTCGCAGCTGTGGAAGAGAAAATGAAGCTTTTTATTCCGTGTTCTATCATGACTTTAAGTAACACAAGCGTTGCAGCCACGTTATTTTCATAGTATTTTAGCGGCTTCGTTACCGATTCTCCAACAAGGCTATTCGCTGCAAAATGCATGACAGCATCAATAGAATATTCTTTGAAAATACGTTCTACATCATCTCTATTTCCTAAGTCCCCTTGTACAAAAATAGCCTCTTTATCTACAGCTTGCCAGTGTCCAGTCGATAAATTATCAAGTACAATTACAGACCGTTTTCTTCTCACAAGTTCCTTTACCACATGACTACCAATGTATCCCGCTCCGCCAACAACAAGTATCATTCTTGTTCCCCCAAAAATACTGCATTTATCTTCCGTTCCATACAACAAGTGCTTTTTCTTGCTTAAAATTATTACTCAATCTATCAAATTCTTCCCTACTCAGTACCAGCGTTCGAATCTTCCTATGGATTAGTTCTTCAGCCTTCTCTACTAACCCCTGCAAATACGTCTTGTCAACTCCTCCAACGATAACAAGGTCAATAATCCCGGAGTCAACTCCTTTGGCGTAATTGCCAGTAATAAGCGCGAGTTCCACATTCCCTAACTTCTGAATAATCTCTTCTATTAAACGATCAATTCCTATGTACTTCTTCACAATACTATGTAAATCATCAAACAGAGCATGCCTGCGGTTTGCACGGTATACTTTGGTTCGTCCTTCATTCTCCGACTCCAGCAAGCCCGCCTCCGTGAGACGATTTAATTCCACACGCACGGCATTGGTTGACTCACCAAACTCATCAGCCAGAGAACGCAAATATGCCTTTATCTCCGTATTGAGAAAAAACTTCAAAATCAACTTCACTCTTGTTTTTGAAGTAATTAAATAATTTAACAAGATATTCACTTCCAAAACCCAAAATAAAAAACCTTTCCGAGTATTTATTTTACTCATTCCAGAAGCAAGAATCAACATTTTTTGTAACTGTTCAGCTTACTGATAGTTACTTTTTTTATATTCATTGTCTACAGCTTCACTTTCCAGTTAACACTGATACTAATAGGATGTGAAGAAAATGAAACACAAAGACATGCTAGACGTTTATAATAAAGGGCATGAAGCAGTGAGCACTGTTTGGACAAAGTTGCTGGATACGATTTCGATGCTTACGAACGACGTCGCTCATTTGCGCTTGCGCGTTGAAGAACTTGAAGCACAGGTTAAAAAAACAGCAAAAACAGCCACAAACCACCTTCTTCCGATGAGTTCAACAAACCGAAACCAAAAAGTCTTTGGCAAAAAACAGAAAAAAACTGGTGGGCAAAAAAGGCATGCCAGTCATATGTTAAGTCCTGTCGAAGATCCTGATCATATTATTATTCATCTTGTGACCGATTGCACTTCCTGCGGCCATTCTCTGGAACATGCCCCCGTTCGCCACAAAGAAACGCGTCAGGTCTTCGACCTTCCTCCTCTTCAGATTGAAGTTACCCAACATGAAGCCGAAGTTAAAATGTGCCCTCATTGTCAAACGATTCATACGGCATCATTCCCAGATTATGTGCAACATCACGTTCAATACGGACCATGCTTGAAAGCTATAGCTGTTTATTTGACGCAATATCAACTTTTGCCTTATGAGCGTACATCTGAACTGATTCGCGATCTGTTTGGGCAGCCAATTAGCGAAGGTACACTTGTCACTATGAACAATGACTTCTGTGAAAAGTCCTCCTTCTTCGAAGAAATCTACCAAGCCCTTCTTCGTTCACCTGTTGTCCATTTTGATAAGACAGGCATTAGAGTTAAGGGGAAACGACACTGGCTCCACAGTGCAAGTACAAAGGATGCAACGGCTTATTTCATTCATCCAAAGCGCAGGAAAGAAGCCATGGATGACGCTAATCTTCTCCTGCAATATAAAGGAGTGGCTGTTCACGATGCTTGGGCACCTTACTTCAGGTACGATGAATGTTCCCAAGCACTGTGCAACGTACACCATCGGCGCAAACTGCAAGGAATTTGGGAGTTACAAGTTACAAGTTACATCAACAGGTATGGGCGAAAGATATGATGGATTTTCTCCTTTCCACAAAGCAGGAAAAAGAGAAGCATAACGGCATTCTTTCACCAGACACAGTCGCAAAAATGGAGACCACTTATCTGCGCATTTTTAAGCGAGGCACTGCGGAACTTCGTCTTCTTTCTCCTTCGTTAGAAGGAAAGGGGAGAAGTATTGGGAGATCCAGTTATTGCGACAGCGATGTTGGATCGACTTCT
>JAAROH010008083.1_pt1 | contig 15734 bp, 14 predicted proteins | sample 7248631 | NCBI WGS metagenome assembly JAAROH01 (sample SAMN09772309, study PRJNA484901) | compost metagenome | isolation source: Vermicomposting unit | place: India
TAGTAATGGAGCGGGATTGATAAAAATCCCACCCCAAATATTGACAAAGAGCCATAATTACACAAAATAACTTTAACAAAAAAATTGTTATAGGAGGGGAAGTTTATGGAATTGAATACAAAGGAAATTTTAAAGAAAAAGATATTAGACGCTCAGGAAATGGTTAGAGATTATGAAATGTATGCAAAAAAAGTTCAAGATGCAGAGGTTGCAGATCTTTTTAGAACTTTTGCAGAACAATCAGGCCACCAAGCAAGAAAGTTACAGGATTTATTAAAAAAGATTGATAAAAAATAACCTACATTTCCAGTTAATTCAATTATTTAAGATTATATTGGCGTGTTTTGGGTATAAAATTCATAAATATTTAGGGGGAGGCGTTGTATGAAACTTTTAGATCTTATTGATGAAAGAAGAAGAGCAGAAAGAAGAAAGCAGAAGGCTGATACTGTAAAAAAAGTAGCAATAGGTTCAGCCATTGGAGCTTTAGTTGGCATACTTTTTGCTCCAAAGTCTGGGAAGGAGACTAGGCAGGATATATCTCAAAAGACGAAAGAAGCAGCTGAAGCTACTAAGAAAGCAATGAAAGAATTAGAGGAGAAGGTAAAAGATGAAGTAAAAAATAAAGTAAGTGAGATGAAGGAAAGGAATATGTTTGAAATAGACATAAATAAAGAAGATCAATCAGATGAAGAAAATGAAGATGATCAAATAGCAGGTGAGTAATATGACTACCACTTTAACTCTTCAGGATTTATTTAATTTTATTTTGTATCTATTAGGTGTTGGGGTCTTGATCTATTTAATAGTGTTGATAAAAAATATAAACAGCGTAGCTTCTGATATAAGACATTTATTAACATCCAACAGGAAAGAAATTGATACCCTTATTAAAGAATTGTCAGAAACAGTCCAAAATGCTAACACAATAAGCAATCAATCTAAAGAAATTATTACTTCAGTATCTTCTGATGCAAAAAAAATAGTTCGCAATATCAGCTCTATATCTGAAAAACTAGATTCCACTAGTGAAAAAGTTTACCACGTAGTTGGACAAGTTAACGAAAGCTTTACTGCTACCAAAGATGCCATTAAGAACATAAACTATTACATAGATATAATTGTTGAATTAGTGGATATAATTAAAAATACAATTAAGAAACATAGACGTTAAAGAGAACCATTAAGGTTCTCCTTTTAATTGCTATAATATACTAATAAATTAACAATTTTATAATAATATTATATTGTCAAGAGTATTCTAATTGATATAGTATAATTAATAAATAAATTTATAATACTACGGGAAAGCATTAAACAGGAATGGATATAACTAGCTACTTTAATAGAATAGAGAAAGGTTGATATAGATGAAAAAAGTAAAGATCATATGCAATCCCTCTTCTGGTAGGCAAAATGCACAGAAAAAGATAGATCTTTTGTGTTCTAAGTTAATAGATGAAGGGTACATAGTGGGAAAGTTTAATACAAAAGCAAAGAATGATGCTATGCATGAAACTATAAAAACTTGTTTTGAGGATTGGGATTTTATCATTGCATCTGGAGGAGATGGAACAATAAACGAGATAGCAAAAGGGATTGTTAAAGGCAAGAGAAAAATTCCTGTAGCAATATTATCTTCAGGTACAGTAAATGACTTTGCAAACTATATGAAGGCTCCTAGGGATATAGATGAATTTGTTGATATGATAAAAAAAGGCAACACCATGGATGTTGACTTAGGAAAAGTTAACAATGAATATTTTATCAATGTGGCAGCTAGTGGGCTCTTGACTGATATTGGATATAAAGTGCCAGCAGAGATCAAAGCCATTTTTGGTAAAATGGCCTATTACATAGAAGGCCTTAAAGAAATACCAAGAAGTAGGTTTAGGCCAGTCCAACTGAAATTTAAAAGCCAAGAGTTTTCTGGGGTAGAACAGGTTCTGTTGTATTTAATATCCAATACTGCATCCATAGGCGGTTTCAAAAAAATTGCTCCAGGGGCAGATGTAAGGGATGGATATCTGGATGTGGTCATAATCAAAAAATCAGAAGTTCAAGATCTAGCACAGATATTCATAAATATATTCAGAGGAGAACATATAAACCATCCTAACGTGATCTATTTTAAAACTAAAAAGATAACAGTAGAATCAGAAGAACAAGAGGACATTACCATAGATATTGATGGAGAATATGGAGGAGTATTACCTGCTACATATGAAGTTATACCAAGTGCCTTTAAGGTTGTAATACCTTAGGATTGGTATTTGTTAATGGGTGGGGGCGATTTTATTGAAGGAGCACAATGTATCAGAAAATGTAGTTAAAATAGAAAAGTATCTTAGAAAAATTGATTATATAATACGTTTAAAAGGTAGAGAAATACTCAACGACTTTAACATTACTGTTCCACAGTTTACAGCATTGCAAATACTCATAAACTGTCCGGGAATGACCATAGGAGAGTTGAGCCAAAAGATGGCTTTAGCTTGTTCCACTATTACCGATTTAGTGGACAGAATGGAACGAAATGGTTTTGTTGTAAGAAAAAAAGACGAAAAAGATAAAAGGGTAGTGAGAATAGAAGTTCTCTCAAAGGGATATCAAATAGTGGATAAGGTTTTGGAAAAGCGGATAAACTTTCTAAATTCTAAAATGGCAGGTCTAACTGAAGAACAAAAGGATTCCCTCTGTAAGGGGCTTGAAAGGCTTTATAATTCCATGAAAGACGATTAGTTCAATATATTAAACCGGGGGAAAAGGGGAGTCATCAATGAGATTGGTTGATAATAGATATAAAGTTAATAAAATGGTCAAGGATAGTACATATCATACTGTTTATGAGGTTGTTGATTTTTGGGATAATGATAAAAAACTACTCATGAAAGTCTACAATACTGAAAGCCAAAGCAAAGTTATTGATTACTTTATCAATAACTTTATTAATATATCAAGAATAAATCATCCATATTTGCTTGCCTGTAAGCAATTCTCCATTATCAAAACTATAGATGGCAGAAAGGTTAAATTTAAACAATACTATAGCACAACAGAATTCATGGATGCACCTACTCTGGAAGAGCTGCATAAGGATTTAAGTTTGGATGATAAAATAGCTATTATATTGAAGGTGTGTACAACCCTTGATTATTTACATCACAGGGGAATAGTATATAAGCTTTTAAGTCCTAGCCATATTTTTATTGATAACCATAGAAACATTAAACTTATGGATTTAGCTAGCATTTACGAAAGGATTGCTAATACTAACTATGATAATATTACTAGATTTTTTATTGCTCCAGAAGTTATTTTGCAGAATGAAAATGGGTTAAACTTTAGCGCAGATAAATATTCATTGGGAATGCTTATGGCTTATTTATTAACGGATAATTTCTTTAAGGATGAACAGATTCCATATAAATACAAGCATTCCTTAGAGATGAACGAATATCAGGTTAATTTTACAAACCAGATAATTAGCATCCTAACCAATAAGAACCCAATAGTTAGAGATATCAGCATTAGAGATCTAATTGATGATATAATAGCTGTTTTTAATGTGGATTACAAATACGATTTAGTTAAAGAAAGAGAAGTCTTAAACTTTGAAACTAAAATTGTTGGTAGAGATAGTGAAATTAGAAAAATACTTGAATATGACGATAATGCGTTAAAAGGTAAGAATTTTACAAAAATGGTATTGATTAATGGAGACGAAGGGGTAGGTAAGACAAGGTTACTAAAAGAGATAGCCTATCTATTGAGGATGAGGGGAAGAGAGGTTTATAGCTTAGAGATTAACGATAGCAACAACTTCAATCTAAATCCATTAACAGAAATGTTGAGATTAACTCTTAAGGATACTCCCCAAAATATTACTGAAAAATATGTTAAAGAGTTTATAGATGTCTTACCAGAGCTGAAGTTAGCCCTTGGAAACAATATAGCAAATGAAAACAACAATCATAAAAATCGATTGAGACTATTTGATAGAGTAACCAATTATTTTGAAGATTTTGCCAGTTCAAGAGAAGAGATCATATATCTCATTATAGATAATGTTGATGATACTAGCTATGATTTCCTATATTTGTTAGATTATCTATTGCACAACATATCCTATGGGAACCTGATGCTTATCGTCTCCTATAATGAGAAAAAGGTTATTAAAGATCCTGATAAATACGATGTTTTTTCCAGATGGGTAAATAGTGAGCATATAGAAAAGATTAAAATTGGCAATTTGAATCTAGATGAAATTGGACAATTCGTTCAGCAGATACTAGGCATTAATTATAGTCCATTGAAGTTTTCAGCTGTATTGTTAAAGGAAAGCAGGGGAAATCCTAGATATATTGAATATATAATAAAGAGTCTTCACGTTAAAGGGCAGCTTTATTTCACTGAAAAAGGTTTTTGGGAAGTAAAAGCAAATGAGTATTCAGACATACATTTTCCATCTAGCTTAGATGAAGCATTAAAAAGTCAGTTGGAAATTATTGAAGAAAAATATATGGAGATAATGAAAATACTATCTGCTTCCCAAAGCTCTTTATCCAAAGCGGTATTGTGCAAAATTGTAAATATGGATGAAGAAAGATTGAATAGAATTTTGCAAGAGTTGATATCATTGAAGCTAATAGATGAAGTCTTTTCAGACTGGGGATTTAGCTACAGTATCAACAATATACAGCTAAAAAAGCTTATATATTATAGATTGTCTAAAGAAGAAAAGGAACAGATTCATAGGAATTTAGCTCAAATATTAGAAGAAGGATATAAAGGCAATTATGAAATGATAATAGAGGAGTTAACTTACCACCTAGTATCATCAAATCAAAGGGAAAAAGCTATAAGAATACTTTTTGATTTAACAAAGAAACAAAATAGCTTATTTGGAACAAGTGCCCTATTTCTTTGGGGAACAGCCTATGAAATCTGTAAGAATACCGATACCTTCTATAAAATCCCCATTCTCGAATCCTTAGGAAGAATATATTTTATACGAGGAAAAAATGATATAGCTTTGAGTACTTTTGAAAAACTATATGAAGAAGCTTTAAAATTTAATAAGCTAGAATACTGTGTCATTGCAAATCTAGGTATTGTGGAGATATATTTGCAACAAGGATTAAATTCCAAAGCTTTGCAAAAGGCTGAGGAAGCTATAGATTTAGCAGAAAGAATAGGATATACCAAAGGAATAGCTGAATCAAAGCTATTGTATTGTAGGGTACTGTATTTTAGCAACAAAATGGAAAAGATTCCAGAGTATATAAATGATTTAGTATCCTATATACTAGAAAACAATTTAAAAGAGCTATTTGGGCATCTATATAATTTAATAGGTTTATATAATTATTATTTGGGAAATACATCAGAAGCTATCGAAAACTATAAAAAGAGCATTAAATATTTCCATGAAAATAATCAACTGATAGATTCAATAAAGCCCATGAACAATATAGCTGTTATCTATTTTGATCTTGGACAATACGATAATGCTATGGGGTATTTCGAAGCTGCATTGAGCATAGCCGATAAGCATGAGGTCTTGAATTCCAAATTTGTATACTTGAACAACATTGGAGAAATATATATGAACCAATGTGAATATGAGAAAGCTAAAGCTTGTTTTGAGGAAGCTAGAGAAATCGCTACAGATGTTGGCGACAGCATTGGAAAATTTTTAACTAGTTTAAATTTAGGACTTGTATACTTATATACAAGTAGATACGACCAAGCTTATAATTGTTACAAGATATTAAAGGAGGATTATTCTAAGTATAAAAATATAAGCTTTGAGGTAGAAACCCAGTATTATCAATTTTTAGGTGAATTCTATATAGCCTTTGGGAAATACGATGAGGCAAAAAAATGGTATTCAAAAGCAATGGAGCAATTTAAACAATACGATATTTCTGGATATTTAATATCTAAATCCAGACTGCATACAATAGACTACTTAATTGAAAGAAAATTCAATAGAGATCAGTTTGACCGCTTAAGAAGTGAATTCAGAAATAACAATTTAAACTACATCAGAAGAAGGTTTTTGTTATCCATAGGGCAGATCTCTTTCATGGAAAAGGACTATGATTACTTAAAGGATATACTAGCGGAAGATGAAGAATTGAAAGAACAATATACTTCACACAATTTTGACCTTCTTAGGGAAATGTTAATATGGGGTATAAGGAAAGATGATGAAAGCATTGCTGAACTGATAAAGATAGAAGAAGATATGAAGAAAAGCAATTTGAACAGCTTAGCTGTGGTTGTTAATATAGTCCTTGGTAATAGGGCCTACGAAAAGGGAAACTATTTTCAATCCTTTAATTACCTTGTAGAAGCATTAGATTTATTATACAGGTTAATCCAAAACGTGCCAGTAAGAGATCTACAAATAAGCTTTATAAAGGCCCAGAAAACGGATGAAATTAAGGACAAGTTATCCAAGGTAATTTATAATGTTTTTGGTCAGGAGATAATCTGGACAAGAATTGATGAATTAAAACCTAAAGATAGCATTGAAAAATACTTTGATTACAGTTCTATGCTTGAGCTAATGACTAAATATCAATTTGCAAAATTAGTTGAAAACAGCTATTTATATAAGGACATAAAGGACATAATGGATATATCAGACCTATTAAAAGAGTTAACAGATGATTATATATATAATCTAGAGCTCATATTGAAATTCTTATGCAAAGAAACCCTTGCCCAAAGGGGATGTATACTAGTTTTTGAAGAGTCAAAAAATGAATATGTGCCAATTGTTAAAGCCCATTGGACGGAAAGCATAAAACCCAATCCCAACTTACTAGCATTAGCTAATCGATATGAAGAAGGAATATTGTTAAGTACTTCATTGGAATCCAATGTAATAGGTTTATATAAAGAACTACTTCCCAAAAACATCAAAGCATTAATATGTGTACCTATAACAGTTAAGGAAAAGAAAGTTGTCGTTAAAAAGGAAAGGAGAAAGATCGATTATAATAGCATACAAAAAAGTCAGGGATTTATACTGTTAGAAACCGACAGGTTGTTTAACAGGTTTGATAAAAAGAGGATTTCTTTAGCTAGAAATCTAATAAATATAATATACTTGAATATTGAAAACTATAAATTGAAGATACTGTCTACTATAGATAGGTTAACTGGAACTTATACTAGAAAATATCTAGAAAGTGCATTGAGTAAAAAGATAAATGAATCAAAGATGAATCAAAGGTCCTTTGCACTAATCATGTTGGATATTGATGATTTCAAATTTGTAAATGATACCTATGGACATAGAGCAGGAGATATTGTTTTATCTAAGATTGGTGGATACTTAGTTGAAAATGTTAGAAAAACTGATATAGTTGCAAGATATGGTGGGGAAGAATTTGTTATAATACTTAATAATGTAGAAGAGGAACAAGCTATAAAAATAGCTGAAAATATTCGAAAAGGAGTATCAAAGATTAATTATCCAGGCATTGATCATACTGTAACTATCAGTGTGGGGGTTTCCCTTTTTCCAAAGCATAGCCAATTCAAAGAGGAATTGTTAATTAAGGCAGATCAAGCTTTATACAGTGCAAAGGAAAAAGGTAAAAATAGGGTTGTAGTATGGAATGCTAACCTATCGGATTCTTTAAATAGGGTAGACAGGCTAGCTGGAATTTTAACCGGTAATATTAATACGGATCAGACCAATGTACTTGCAATACTTGATACTATAAGCATTATAAAGGAAACCATCAATAAGGAAGATAAGATATTTGCTTTTTTGGGTAAGGTAATTGAAGTATTGGAAGCCGAATACAGTTCATTAATTTTATTAGGGGACGATGGTAAAATAGCATCTAGTTATTCAAGAAAGAGATTCTGTTTTAATTGGGTAGAAAACACCTATATAAATCACGAAATAATTAGTAGAGTTTTAGCGAACAAAAAAGGAGAATTTTTAATAGATTGGGACACTGGACAGGAAACAGCTATAAATTTAAACACACCTAATTGGCAATCGGTCATAGTATTACCGCTGACAGTTGATGGACAAGTAAGAGGCATTGGATACATGACAGTGCCAATAAAAGAAAAGGAGTTTGATTTTGATTCCTACAACCTTGCTAAAACATTATGGGATGTGTTTTCTACAGTACTCTAAAATTATAATAAAGAATCTTATGGAATGGAGAGATCGATATGAAGACAACTATAAAAGATGTTGCTAAGTTAGCTGGAGTTTCTATTTCAACTGTATCAAGGGTTATAAACAACTCAAAACCCGTCAGCCCTGAGGTAAGAAGAAAAGTCCTTGATGCTATTAAGCAGCTTGATTATAAACCAAATGAAGTTGCCAGGAGTCTGGTTACCAGGAAGTCTAATTTAATTGGAGTAATTGTTACTGATATTGGGAATTCTTATGTAGCAGAAATGGTAAGAGGCATTGAAGAAGTAGGTAGAATGTACAATTTTGATATTATACTATCCAGCAGTTATGGAAATGAGGATGCAGAGCTGAAATTTATAAACTTCTTGACTAGAAAGCAAGTGGAAGGAATTATTTTGATTTCAGAGAAAAATGAAAACAAAGTAATAGATGAAATACAGAGCTATAGAATACCTTTTATATATATAAACAGGTACTACAATAAATATGATCTACCTACAGTGTCTATCGACAATAGCAAAGCAAGCTTTGACATGACAGAATACTTGATTGGCCAAGGTCATGAAAGATTACTGTATGTATCCTATGAATCAGATGACGAACATTCAGTTGAAATGAGCAAAATAGAAGGATATAATAAAGCTATAAAGGAGAAAGCAAAAAAAGGATTTTTATTTAATGCTAAAGGTTTTAGAATTGAAGATGGCTATGAAATGGGTAAATCTATTTTAGATTTTGTTAAAGAGAATAAAATTACAGCCATATTTTGTGGACATGATGAACTAGCTATAGGGTTGATGAGCTATTGCTATGATAACAATATAAAGATTCCTGAAGATATTTCAATCTGCGGTTTTGGAGATAAAAGCATAGCTTCAATATATAGGCCAAGGCTTACAACAGTAATGGAACCATTTTACGATATAGGAGCTGTAGCAATTAGGAGTGTAATTAAGAAAATCAAAGGGGAAGAGCTGGAAGAAGATAAGATAGTACTGCCATACCAAATTATTAAAAGGGAAAGCTGTGCAAAGGCAAAGAATAAAGAGCAGGAGATCTAGTATGAGAGCTTTTATAGGATTTGATTTTCCAATACAGTTAAAAAGCCAGTTAACTAGTATTCAAGAGCTGCTAAAGAAAAATACAGAAAAGGGCAGCTGGGTAAGCAGTGATAATTTTCACCTAACTTTAAAGTTTTTGGGGGAAATAGATGAGACCCAGGTTGATTCCATTGCTGCTATTTTAAATCAATTATCATTAAAGCATTCTCCTATAACTGTTAATTTACATAGCTTAGGATATTTTAATAAGAAGAACAATGAATACGGAGTTATGTGGTTAGGCTTAGATGGACAGATAGAAAGGATTAATTCCATATATATAGAATTGGAACAGGAAATGAACCATATTGGCTTTAAAAAGGAAACACGAAAATTCAATCCACATATAACTTTAGGTAGGAGGATTAAAACTCACCTTGATTTCAGCAAATTAAAAGGAATTGTTGAACCTTATTTGAATATAGAATTTACTTTGGACAATTTAGTCCTTATGAAGAGTCAGGCTATTATGGGAAGTAGAGTTTATACTCCTATCAAGTCCTATAAACTAAACAGTGATAACAAAAATAGCCGCAGATGACTTCTGTGGCTATTCGTTATTTAAGGTTTTAAGCTAGTTAATGCTAGCTTAATAAATATACAAAAGGAAAAGGGGGATTCTTATGGCTCGATTGGTTGAGTGTGTACCAAATTTTAGTGAAGGTAGAAACAAAGATGTAGTAGAAAAGATAGTCGATGAAATAAGAAAAATAGAGGAAGTAAAGCTTTTAGACTATTCCATGGATGCAGATCACAATCGTTCAGTAGTTACCTTTATAGGCGAACCAGAGAAGGTAATAGAAGCAGCTTTTAATGCTGCAAAGGTGGCAGCGGAACTAATAGATATGTCAAAACACACTGGAGAACATCCAAGAATGGGTGCTACCGACGTTATACCTTTAATACCAATATCTGAGGTAACCATGGAAGAATGTGTAGAGTATTCAAAAATATTAGGTAAAAGGATAGGGGAAGAGCTGAACATCCCAGTATTCTTGTATGAAAGGTCAGCTACCTCTAGGGAAAGAGAGGATTTAGCAAATGTTAGAAAAGGTCAGTATGAAGGCATGGCTGAAAAGCTCAAAAAAGAGGAATGGAAGCCAGACTTTGGACCTGCAGAGTTAAACGTAAAAGCAGGAGTTACCGCAGTAGGAGCAAGACCACCTCTAATTGCCTACAATGTGAACTTGGGAACAAATGATTTGGAAATAGCTAAGAAGATTGCAAAGGCTGTTAGATCTAAGACTGGAGGATTTACTTACTGTAAAGCTATTGGAGTAGAAATAAAAGAGAGAAATATAGTTCAAGTATCTATGAATCTAGTGGATTATACTAAAACTCCTATATTTAGAGTTTTCGATACAATAGAAAGAGAAGCAAGAAGATATGGAGTAAATGTTATTGGCAGCGAAATAGTTGGATTGGTACCAATGCAGGCTTTGGTGGATGCGGCAGATTACTATCTAAAATTAGAAAACTTCAGCTCAGACCAAATACTTGAAAGAAAAATATTTGAGTAGGTGGTCTCATGAGAGCTCACATTGTTATAAAGAACATAGACAAACTGTATACATTGAAGGGACCAAATAGACCTAGAGTCAAGGATGAAATGAGAAAGGTTGGTCTTATTAACAATGGAATAGTAGCTATAGAAGATGACAAGATAATACATGTTGGACAAGGGGAATTGCCAGAAGGTATAGAAGTTGATGAAAACACTATATTCATAGATGGACGAAATAAAGTTGTTACTCCAGGCTTAGTAGATTCTCATACTCACTTAGTCCATGGAGGCTCTAGGGAAAATGAATTGGCTATGAAGTTAAAAGGAGCCAAATACCTAGATATACTAGCAGCTGGGGGCGGGATTCACAGTACTGTAAAAGCTACTAAAAATGCTACTTTTCAGGAACTATACAACCAAGCTAAGAAGAGTTTAGACCGTATGCTTTCCTTTGGAGTTACAACGGTGGAAGCTAAAAGTGGATATGGACTTGATGATTTTGATACGGAGATTAAGCAAATGGAAGTAGCAAGAAAATTAAATGAAGATCATCCTGTAGATGTAGTATCCACCTTCATGGGTGCCCATGCTATTCCAGCAAGTTATAAAGATAAGCCAGAAGCTTTTATTCAAAGGATAAAAGATGAGATGATCCCACAGGTAGCAGAAAGAGGATTGGCTAAGTTCTGTGACGTCTTCTGTGAAAAAGGAGTATTTTCAGTAGAACAGACAAGAGATATATTGGAAACTGCTAAAAGATGGGGGCTTCTTCCTAAAGTACATGCTGATGAAATTGAATCCTTAGGTGGTGCAGAATTAGCTGCAGAAGTAGGCTGCATTTCAGCAGATCATCTAGTAGCTGCTAGCGATAGAGGAATAAGGATGATGGCTGAAAAAGGAGTAATTGGCAATTTGCTTCCTGGTACATCCTTTAATTTACAATCAGGAAAATTTGCAGATGCTAGAAAGATGATAGAAGAAGGAGTACCTGTAGCATTATCCACAGACTATAATCCAGGAAGCTGCCCAACAGAAAATATGCAGCTTATAATGAGTTTTGCTTCAATAATATTGAAGATGACTCCTGAAGAAGTGTTGACAGCTGCCACTATTAACGGTGCTGCATCATTGAAGCTTGAAGATAAAATTGGAAGTATAGAAGAAGGCAAAAAAGCAGATTTGGTTGTATTCGACGCTCCTAACTTTGAATATATAATATATCACTTTGGAATTAATCATACAGACAAAGTCATCAAAGGCGGTAGAATAGTATTTGAGAAGTAATCAATTAGGACTTTTGGCTCTATCATTAAGATAGGGCTAAAGGTCTGTTTTAATTATAATATACATTCTTGCTTCGACATTTTTAAATAAGCATTGATAAAATATTATATAAAGAAGGAGATTTTTATTCTTCATAGAATATTAATTAGAAGTACCTATTAATTAAGGAGGAAGCATATTATGGCCGAAAAGCAGTATGTGGTTTTTAAAATCAACAATCAGGAATTTGGTATTGACATTATGAAAGTAAAAGAAATTATTCCCTATAGAGAGCCTACACATATTCCTAATTGTCCTGAATTTGTGGAAGGAGTACTAAATTATAGGGGAAATGTAATTCCTTTGATAAATTTAAAAAAGAGATTCTATATGGGAGATGTTGAACTTACAAAGGAAACAAGAATCATAGTAATAACTTTAGACGATAGGGAGATAGGCTTTATAGTTGATGAAGCATCTCAAACCTTAAGGCTAGATGAAGGTCAGATTGATCCAGCTCCCTATGTGATATCAGAAGTTGATAGAAGATTTATTAGTGGAGTAGGTAAAGTTGATGAAAATAGGTTATTGATTATATTGAATTTACACAATGTACTAACTGATGATGAAAAGGCCGTTATAGAAGAAATGGAAATGTAGACAAAATGGGGGATAAGCGTTGGTTAACATTACTACAGATGTTGAAAGAATAAATAAAGTATTACATAAAACCATAGGATTTGTAGAAGATTGCAAGGAAGAAATAGTTTCCATTGTAGAACAAGCTAGAAATGAAGTAAAAAAAGCAGAACAGGAGCTTAATCTAATAAAAGAACAAGTGGAGAAGGTCGCAGCCCAGGTGGACAGGCTAGAGATAGAGGAGAAAAAAAGCAGGATTTACTTAGCTAATGTAAATAGGAATTTCAACATCTATTCTGAGGCTGATTTTAAGGAAGCATATGATAGAGCCAATAAAATAAGGATTCAGCTCTTATTAAAGAGAGAAGAGGAAAAAACTTTAATTAAAAAGAGAAGGGAACAAGAATTACGCCTCAAGTCAGCCATTGATGTTTATAATAAAGCTGATAAGGTTTGGAAGTCTATAAGTGTAGTTAGTGAATATTTAACAGGCAATCTAGATGAAATTCTAAATACAGTAGATAATCTTAGGAAAAAACAAGCTTTGGTCCTAAAGATGATTGAAGTTCAGGAAGAAGAAAAGCACAAGTTGGCCATGAATATTCACGATGGTCCAGCTCAGTCCATGGCCCATCTACTGATAAAGGCTGAACTATGCGAAAAGTTAATAGATATAGACATGGAGAGGTTTAAACAAGAGTTATCTAATTTTAAGTCTTTGGCTCGAGAAGCATTAAAGGACTTAAGAAAGACAATTTTTGATTTAAGACCTATGTCTTTGGATGACTTAGGCTTAATTGCTACACTGGAGCGTTACATATGTAACTTTATTGAATATACAGGAATCAATGTGGATTTTAAAGTAGTCGGTCAAGTATGTTCCTTAAGTAAATCTATAGAGATATCTGTTTTCAGAATAATTCAAGAAGCTTTAAGCAATATAAGCAAGCACTCAAAAGCCACGGAAGCTATTGTGACAATTGAGTATTCATCTACAAGATTAAATGTTCACATATGGGATAACGGTATTGGCTTTGATCCAGATCTCATAACAGAAGATGATATGAGTATAAATGGTTATGGATTAGCAAATATGAGGGAAAGGGTTGAACTATTAGGAGGAAAATTAACAATTAAATCATCACCAAACAAAGGAACAAGAATTAGTTTATATATATTGTTAACAGAGGAGGAGAATTAGATGTCAGAATTAAATAAAATTACAGTTATAATAGCAGATGACCACAAGTTAGTTAGAGAAGGATTAAAACAGCTATTAGAATTGGAAGATGATATTTCCGTCATAGATCAAGCTGGTGACGGAAAAGAAGCCATAGAGAAAACTTTAAAGTATGTCCCTGATATACTCCTTCTGGATATAAACATGCCCCTGATTAATGGAATAGATGTATTGAGACGTTTGAAAGATTTGGGGGTAAGTACTAAAATAATAATGCTAACTATTCATGATGACAAAGAGTACATATTTGAAACTATTAAAATAGGCGCAGATGGATATATGGTAAAGGATTCTGATGCAGATACTTTAATAAAAGCTATTAGGGAAGTGAAGGATGGCAGGTCTTACATACAGCCAAGTGTTGCAAAGATGGTAGCTGAAGGATTAAATAGCGATGATGATGAAGTATCATCTAGATTAAAAAAGATAAAGTCACTTACTAAAAGAGAATACGAAGTTTTGACATTAATTGCTGAAGGATTAAACAACAAAGATATTGCTGATAAGCTCTTCATAAGCGAGAAAACAGTGAAGAACCATGTATCAAATATATTTAAGAAAATTGGAGTTAACGATAGAATACAAGCAGCTATTTTTGCTTATAAAAATAACATAAAAAAGATATAAAAAAGAAACCTAATAAGGTTTCTTATAATTTTTTGTTTACTTTATATAGAATGGGTTTTTACATAATCCAAAACAAAAGATTTAAAAGTTTCATTTAAAGGGGATAGCTGTCTCTTGTTATGATATACAAAGTAGAATTTTCTTGTTAGGTCAAGCCCTTCTACATAATAAGCTTTATATTTTCCTGATGTTATATCATCATCTATTCCTCTATTGGATATAAAGCTTATTCCTACACCTAATGAAACTAAATTTTTTATTACCTCTGTATCTTCTGTAAATCCAACTATATTTAAGCAATCTACAGAAATATTGTTTTTTTCCAGCTCCTTAACTACAAGTTCTCTTGTTCCAGAACCCTCTTCCCTGAATATTATCTTTTTATCTAATATTTCATCTATTTTCAATGTTGAAAAATTTGGTTTAGAAAAATGGCTGTTGTTTGGAGTAATAAGCACTAAATTATCTGTAACCAGTTCTATATAATCTAGTTTTTTGGAAGGATGTTTTGCTCCAACTATTCCAAAATCGGTCTCACCTTCTAATATGCTCATTACCGTTTCCTTTGAGTCCTTGTTTTCAAGAGTAAAAGAGACATTAGGATATCTATTCAAGAATTCACTTATAATATTAGGCAATATATATTTTCTAGGTACAGAGCTGGAATATATGTATACATGGCCTTGTATACTGCCTTTAAAAGATGCCAAATCGAACTTAGCCATCTCACAGGAGTTTAAAATATTGACTGCATGTTTATAAAATAAAACTCCAGCATCTGTTAAGGTTATATTTTTACCAGAACGATTAATTAGAATTGTACCTAATTCATTTTCTAGGTTTTGTATGTGATTAGTTACTGTGGGCTGGGTTATATAAAGTTTTTTTGCCGCTTTTGAAAAACTCTTTAGATTTGCCACTTGAATAAAAGTTTCAATTTGTCTTATATCCAACTTTTAAACATTCCTTTCTGCTGAAATCACTTATATTATAATATATTTTACCAAATAATATTATTATTAATCAATAGAAGCTAGAAAGCTAATTTAATAATCCTTATATGTTGAAGATGCTTTTCATAGGGGATAGGATATTGTAGAAAACTGCAATAAAAAAATTTAAAAAAGTAGTGTCAATAACCTGTGAAAATGTCACCTAAAAAATCATGATTTTATTCTATGA
>JAAROH010008086.1_pt1 | contig 15682 bp, 18 predicted proteins | sample 7248631 | NCBI WGS metagenome assembly JAAROH01 (sample SAMN09772309, study PRJNA484901) | compost metagenome | isolation source: Vermicomposting unit | place: India
AAAAAGGAATTGAATTTTTCGAGATAACGTTGCGATATGTATTCAATGCTGTTCGAGATTTAACAAAGAAAGACATGGAACAAATCGTACGGCAAATTGAGACGACATTTCCAGAAGGGAGTGAAGTAGCCATGACATTGGCGGATATTTTGAGAGAGGAAGGCATGCAGGAAGGGCTGGAAAAAGGCTTGCAAAAAGGAAGACAAGAAGGAGCATCCCAAGCTTTGGCCAAAACCGCACTCCAACAGTTGGCAGAAAAATTTGGTACATTACCGGAGGACCTAAAAGAAAACATTAGGGTGGCAGATCTTGCAACATTAGAAACCATCCTTCAGAAAATATTCAAATATCAAAGTATAGATGAGGTTAAAAAATTTTTTAAGCATTGAGTTACTCATGACTTCGGAAAGATTGTTTCCGGAAAGGAGTGAAGTAGCCATGACTTTGGCGGATTTACAAGAGAAAAAGGAAATAGAATCCAGAAGCGTATTTTTTAAAGTGAGACCGGGTTTTTAATGGCTTCCCCGGTTTTTTTACATAAGAGCAAATCATTGAATGAAATTGGAAGCATTAGGAATTGAATAATATCCTGATTTGATCGTTTGAGTGGATTTTTACAAGCATTTTCTTTTTCCAAAAGTAACCATTTGATGTCCTGTCTCCCCGGAGTTAGCTGAATCAGAGGGTACAATGGGAATGGTGTGAACATGGATTCCTCCAAAACTGAATCGCATTCGACTGGGCGGTTCAGTAGACGTTCTGCTAATTTCTTATTATCCGTTAAATTTCGTTGTTGTTACTGTCTTAACCAATTGATACTGTCATCTACTGTCCCCTTCCCAATCCGGTCACTGCGATAATCCCATTTTAATGAGAGTGGTTTATTTGACGTTGTTCTTAGGAAATGATCATTTATTGAAATGGATTTGCGTCGTTTGCAGTACGATGGTACTGAAAGATTTTAAGCAAAAACTGAATATGATGACAGTGAACAAAATTAATAAATTCAATGAAACTGGTGGATAATCGATTAAACAGATTAGAGAAAAATCCGCAACAAGGCAAAATGATCCAAGAAATTTAACCGATTACAAAAACAGCAAGGTGTCAGCATAAGAGAACAACTAAAATGGATTAATCAGGAGGTTGGGTAAACAAGATGATTATTCGTAAACTTAATATCAATGAAACCCCACCAATCGACCTGTTGTTATTAGCAGACCCTTCCTTGGAACATATTCAGGAATATATTCAACGGGGAAAATGCTTTATTACTGAAAAAGAAAACCAGATCATTGGTGTTTATGTCCTATTACGTACTAGACCGGCAACTGTTGAATTAGTCAATATTGCTGTTGCCGAAAAGGAACAGGGGCTGGGTATCGGCAAGCGGTTGGTGATGGATGCGATACAAAAAGCAAGGTCTTCAGGATATGAAATCATCGAAGTCGGAACAGGAAATTCAAGTATTAGTCAGCTCGCTCTATACCAAAAATGCGGCTTCCGAATAACCGGAATTGACCGCGATTATTTCGTGAAACATTACCCTGAGCCAATTTTTGAAAATGGGATTCAATGTAAAGATATGGTTCGATTAGCATTGGATTTGTAAGGGTAAAAAGGATTTGAAATATTATAACTATGTAGCCAGTTTTTACGTGTAAATCATTCATATGGCAGATATTTTTTTCTTCTGACACGTTATAATCATAAATGCAGTTTTCCTGCTAACAAAATAAAAAAATCGGGCTGCTGAAGTATTAGATTTCTATTTTGGATGGGATTTGGATAAAGTATTAAGATTATAAACCGAACACTATATACAGAATTTTAAGTCTATTAATGAAAATTTCATTTGAAAAATTAACTAATTTTTTTGAGAGAAGAAATATAAAAATCGATGGGTTTGATAGACTAGTATTCATTACCGATGCCCAAGCGACATTCCTCCGCCTATCGAACAAACCCGTATAAACATTTAGCAGCCCTTACATTAATTATAAATGGAATTTTATAAAGAGTAAATTTAACAATTAGCGGTTAAAAATTGCCGTTAATGACAATAAAAACTATTAACTTACACAATTAATTTATATGAAACAATATGATATAATCATTTTAAGATATACATGTTTGAAATTTTGGTAAATTAGGTTTGGGTGATTCATTTGAATAATAATTTGGGTAGTTTTTTAAAATTAAAGCGAATAGAAAAAAATATTAGGCAAGACGATTTATGCCGCGGAATATGCACTCCTTCTTATTTAAGCAGAATCGAGAATAATCATGTGGTTGCCGATGAAGAAATTTACATTTTACTGCTTGAAAGATTAGGCATTGCTTATGATCAGCTACTCGAAAGTATAGAGCACATAGATGAAAAAATTGAAAAATGGTATGAAAGTTTACTGAATAATGAATTGCATCAAGTAAATATAGAAGAACTTAAGGGGCTATCCGTCATAGGCGGTGGTAATACTTCATTCAAATTTGAAATTGTATATTGCCGTTATCTTTTGGAACATGACGATTTAACTGAAGCGAGCAAAGTTCTTAAAAATTTAAAACAAATTATCAAAGTTGCGAATAATCGAACCTTTTTCCTATTTACCAATGTATTATTACTATATTATATTAAAACCGATAAATTTTCTGAAGCTGTAGAAGCAGGGGTGGAATTATTACAACTTGTGGGCTACGAAAATTTGGGTGATCGATTTGAATTGGGAATCTTTTACTATAATTTTTCTCTTAGTCTAAAAAATATTTACTGTTACGAAGAAGCGCTCATTTACATAGAAAAAGCATTGAAAATTTTCAAAGATGAGTATTTTTTAGAAAGAGCCTTGGCATGCCATATTATTCTTGGTACTTGTTTCAATAACTTAAGAAAATGGGATGATGCCATCGCAACATATCGCTTGGCGGAACGAATCCTCATTTATTTGCCAAAGGAAGTTCAGAATAAATATTTATATATAATCAGTAATAACTTGGGTAACTGTTTTGAGTATCAAGGGAAATACAATGAAGCAATCAATTATTATTTAGAAGCTATAAGATATGTAAATGATGATAACAAAAAAACAATCCAGCTAAATATAATTCGAACATATTATTTGAAAGGGGATATTGAATCTGCAAGGCGTTGGTTGAAGTCGAAGCAGGCGGAGGATGACAATCGGTTGTCTGAAAAATATCAGATTCAATTAAAAATATTTGAAACAATTACAGATCATAACCTTACTATTGATAACGTGATGAATATACAAAAGTCAAGCATCAATTATTTCTTATCGATAAAAGACTGGAAACTTACCGTCAGATATAGTGAATTGTTTGCCAATATTTATGAATCTTACAGTCATTATAAACAAGCTAATTTATTATATAAGTTAGCCTTACAAACAAATCAAAACAGGAGGGAATAAAGAAATGAAAAAATTATTAATTATCGTATTACTAATATTGGGACTTAATTTCTTAGTGCCTGGAGGAATTGATGTAGCAGATGATTTAGACAACGGACCAATGAGTGTTATTAAAGGAGGAGAGGTAAAGTTATAAGAAAATCATCATTTACCGCTTTGAATAATAATTAGTCCATAATTTGGAAAACCATCGAACAATTTGATGTTTGATGGTTTTTTGTCACACAAGATCTAGTAATTTCATACGCCCCGGTATATAAAGTGAAACTTCCTTCAGTGGGCCCACTGAAGGTTAGTTGAACCAATCAGACCTTTGGAATGATGGAATAATTAATTGTATTTAACCCAGTAAAAGAAGGGGATTGCTATGAATGTAAAAATAGGGATTATTTGATTAGGTATAATTGACTTTTTTTATTTTGCCATATTTTTAATTTATATAATCAACCGAGTTTATTTAGGATATTATCCTATAGGTATTGTGAATTCAATCACATTAATATCTTGTATAATGGTATTTATATTCTTTGCGAAAGGTTGTATTATATTAAAAAAGTTTAAACCTTTAAATTATGCAGTGTTTATAGGGTATATCATTTCTATCGTTTTTATGTTTTACACTTTATTTATTTGGTACGCTTTTATGCCTGATTAATTTAGTTTCTGGTAAAAGCTACCTGATTATTTGAAATAAAGGGCTCCTCCTGAATTCACCATTTTATGCGCTCAGATTAGTTTGTGTTTTTTTACCTTTTGATAGCACCCATCATTATGATAAAAACCATTACGAAAACAGCGTTGTTTATAAAGAAAACTCGGGCGTCCGAGCATTTAGGCGAGAGCAGAGCCGTAGTTCAGTGAAAAAACTTTTTTGCTTTCGAGGTAATGCTACCGAGGTCTCTCTAGTCACCGAAAAAATATAAAATTTATTCGACTGCGATGATTCCTGCGAAGCTTTCCTATTACCTAAAAAACCTCCACCAATCAACTGGGGAGGAACTTCTTTTTATTATTTGGTTGGCTTTCGTCTAATCCCGGTTTTTTCCCCAAGGCTAATAATAAAATCATGCCGATTATGCACAGAGAGCCGAGCCATTGAAAAAATCCAAACGGTACTTTCAACCAGAAGACGGTAGTCAACACGGCGGCTAATGGTTCAAGGCTACCTAGTAAACTAGTTTCCTTTGGTTCTAAGCTTTGCAAACTCTCAATATAAAACCAGAAGGCTAACATTGTTCCAAACAGTATGACAAAACTGAGATACATTACGATTTCAAAGTTGAAAGTTGCTATATGTATTCTCCAAGGCGGATGGATAAAACTGAGAGCAACACCGCCGATGATCATGGCCCAACCAACGATAACAAGGGAACCGAATTGCTTGATAAGCGGGACGGCATACAATGTATAAAAGGCGAGTGCCACACCGGATAAAACGCCCCAAATAATGGCCGGCATCGGTACGGAAAGCTTAGATATCGAACCGTTTGTCAATAATAAAAAACTTCCGATAAGTGCTAAGCAAACCGTGATAACGTCTTGCCCGGTAAGAACGGCCTGTCTGCGGAAAACGGTATAAATAATAATCATGACAGGTGCCAAATATTGTAAAAGTGTAGCCACTGCCGCATTACCATGGCTGATAGATGCCATATATGTATATTGGACTGCCAGCATACCGAGCAACCCGAAAATAATTAATTGTATGGAAGTCTGTTTGTTTTTCCATACACGAAGGATTTGGCTGCGTTCTTTTTTAAAAAATTGGATAGCCAATAACGCAATTCCGGCAAGTAATAATCGGATGGTGACTAGCCAATTAACAGAGATACCAAATTGTTGAAACAGTTTTTGTGAGACAGTGCCGCCGATTCCCCAAAATATCGCGCCGAGGATGACAAGTAATAACCCTAATTTTCTTGAATACGTGTTCATAATGTACTCCTGCCCTTTAAATCGTCATACCACTATCATAATAAAAATATTTCCTCTTTTCTATAATTCCATAAAAAAAGAGGACACCGACTGCCCCCAAATGATTTAGAGAAGTAAATCTTTATATTCCTCACTGTTTTCCAATACTTTTTTGGCATAAGAACATTCAGCGATAATATGCAGTTGGTTTGCTATTGCATATTCCGCCACTTGATTTACCAACTGTTTACCTAAACCTTTTCCATTATGTCCTTCATTCACAATCGTATGGGTTATAGTGATTTGTTGTTTACCGTCGAGATCGGAAGGAATGTACTCAATTCTTGCAATGACTTCCCCGTCTTCTTCCATGTAAAATTGATTGGTACCTGCTTTTATTTCTGCCATCTTAAACCGCCTCCTAGTTCTCACTTTATTTAATAAATACGTTTTCATTAGTATAACAAAAAACTTATTGAATGACCTGAAAAAAAGTCTAAAAAATAGACAAGAAATTTTTAAACGAAAACCATATTTTTTGCTAAAACTGCAAGACTGAAAAAAGGTCTAAAAAATAGATAACATATTTATTTGGACTAAGCAATTCTACATGTTATAATTCTTGCATAAGAAAAAATTTCATATCCAAAAGGATTAGGTGTCTTTTTTAAAGACTTAATAGGGAAGTTGGTGAAAATCCAACGCGGTCCCGCCACTGTAAATGGGAGCTCTCTTATATACAAGCCACTGTCATCGGAACGGGAAGGCGGCATAAGAGGGTGATGAACATGAGCCAGGAGACCTGCCTATTCTTTTGCACCAAAAAACCTACGCGGATAGGGAGGTGTGCAATATAGTTGTTCATTGCATCCTCGAATTGATAGGATGTTTTTTTGTCTTTTAATGAGGGTCATTTTTAAGCCGAAACCAATCGAATTTTATCGATAGTTAGTTTATCAAAATAGAGGAGAGATTAACCTTGAAAAAAAGATACATATTTCTAATCCTGTTGCTTACATTCGGATTACTTGCCGGGTGCGGGGCAAAGGATGACTCGAAAACAAATCAAAACGGAGATAATACTAAAACAGAACAAGCAGAAAGTACAACAGCCTCCTTCCCGGTTAAGATTAAAGATGCCGTCGATCAGGAAGTGGTCATTGATAAAAAACCGGAGAGAATTGTTTCCTTAATTCCGAGCAATACAGAGATTGCCTTTGCGTTGGGACTTGGTGATGAAATTGTCGGAGTATCCGATTTTGATAATTATCCCGAAGAAGCATTAGAAAAAGAAAAAATTGGCTCTATGGATTTCAATGTAGAAAAGATTGTTTCCTTAAAACCTGATTTAGTGCTTGCACATGCATCAGGTGCTCACAATTCTGAAGCCGGATTACAACAGTTGCGAGATGCGGGCATAACCGTTCTTGTTGTGAATGATGCGGAAAACTTTGAAGACGTCTATGATTCTATTAAAATGATTGGGAAAGCGACAGGGGAACAAGCTAAAGCACAATCACTTATTGATGACATGAAGACGAAAATTGAAAAAATTCGTGAAAAAACTGCAAAGATTCAAGATAAGAAGAAAGTATATATTGAAATATCTGCCCCTGATATTTACGCCGCAGGGAAAAATACATTTATGGATGAAATGCTGCAGATCATTCAAGCAGAAAATGTGGTGACTGAAGAAGGATGGCCAAAAATTGAACCGGAAGCGATCATTGCCGCCAATCCGGATGTCATCATAACTACTTACGGATCCTATACGGAAGGGGCAGTTGAACAAGTGCTCAGTCGAGAAGGATGGGAACAAGTGAAAGCTGTAAAAAATTCCCAAGTAGTCGATGTTAATTCCGATATGGTCACTCGTTCAGGTCCACGTCTCGCTGAAGGGGTAGAGGAAATTGCAAAAGCAGTTTATCCGGAAATTTTCCAATAAGAAACCTTTTGCGTATATGGCAGCATCCATCCTTTTGGTTGCTGCCATTCTCATCGGTATTTCAATCGGTACTGTAACGGTTCCGATTGGTGATATCGTCAAAATTATCGGATCACGACTTTTTAATACATCGCATGTAAATGTCGATCCGATGTATACAACAATCGTTTGGAATATTCGCTTTCCTCGTGTCGTTTTAGCGGGATTGGTTGGTGCGTCCTTGGCCATTGCAGGGGCCGCCTTTCAAGGGTTGTTAAGAAACCCGTTAGCTGATCCTTACACGCTCGGTGTTTCATCCGGAGCTTCGGTTGGTGCTGTTTTGACTATCTTTTTGCATATCTCTATCCCTGTCATCGGTTCATATACGCTGCCGTTTCTAAGTATTCTATTTGCCTTAATAACCATTATTGCTGTCCTTATTTTTGCAAAAAGAATTGATCGCTCAATGAAAGTTGAAACGATAATTTTAACAGGTGTGATTTTTAGCTCCTTTTTAAGTGCTTTTATATCCTTGATGATTGCTTTGACAGGGGATGAACTTCGGCAAATTGTCAGCTGGCTAATGGGAAGCGTTTCGATGAGAGGTTGGGAATATATTCAGATTATTTTACCGTTTTTTCTTATCGGCTCGTTTCTATTACTTATGAATGGAAATGAACTAAATGCGATGTCCTTTGGTGAAGAAAGGGCCCAGCATTTAGGGGTAAATGTAAAGAGACGGAAAATGCTTGTATTAACAGCGGGCTCAATTTTAACCGGGGCAGCTGTTGCGGTATCGGGAACAATTGGTTTTGTTGGTTTAGTTATCCCCCATTTAACAAGATTACTGTGGGGACCTGATCATAAGCATTTATTACCATTATCGATGTTAACCGGAAGTGCCTTTTTAATATTAGCGGATCTTACGGCAAGAACCGTCATTTCACCGACAGAGCTTCCCATTGGGGTGATTACATCTTTAATCGGCGCTCCGGTATTTGCTGCCATTTTAATCCGAAACAAAAGGAAAGGAGGGGAAAGATGACGTCCATAAAGGTTGAAAATCTATTCGGCGGGTATAGTGGCGAACCTGTTTTAACAGATGTTTCATTTACTGTTGAACAGGGAGAATTTTTCGGGATATTAGGTCCAAATGGCAGTGGGAAAACGACATTATTAAAAATGATCAGTGGAGTTTTGCCATTTTTAAAAGGAAGTATTTTTGTAGGGGACCGATCTATCCAATCATTTTCAGCAAAAGAGCTTGCCCAAGTTATTGCTGTTCTGTCGCAACATTCTTCACAGGCTTTTTCTTATACGGTCAAGGAGACGGTCGAACTTGGCAGATATGCGCATAAAAAAGGCTTATTTCAAACATGGAGTCAAAAAGATGAAGAAGTGGTTCAGGAAGTGATGCAATGGACCGGTATTGAAAAATTTCAAGAGCAATCACTTGAGTTTTTATCTGGCGGAGAAAAACAGCGGGTTTTTTTGGCACAAGCACTTGCTCAAGAACCGGAAATTTTGCTGTTGGATGAACCGACAAACCATTTGGATTTATCCTATCAAAAGGATTTATTGGACTTGTTGCACAAGTGGACGAGGGAAAAAGGATTAACGATTATTTCGATTTTTCACGATATTAATTTAGCCGGCCTGTATTGTGACCGTATATTGCTTTTGGAAGACGGAAAGGTGATCAAAAACGATACACCAAAAGAGGTTTTGACGGAAAATACGATTCAACAAGTGTTTAAAACGAAAATTGAAATGCACCAGCATCCTAAAGTGCCGGCCCCGTTGATGGTTTTACTGCCGGATGATGCTTTAGAAAATGGTGGGACCGAAGAAGTAACGGAGGATCATATCGGTGTTTTCGATGACTACATTTTGCTCCAATCCCCTATGATGTTAAAAACAATGTCCTCCGGCGTTATTGGCTCTGGTATTGGATGGTACAATACTTTTATCAATCGGTATGTTGATAAATCATATCATTCAAGAAACTATCGTGAAGAATTAAAACGTTTTGTTGTTGAAAAAGGTTTGGACCCGTCAAATACGGTTGGGATGATGACGGCGGTGAAGATGGAAAATGTTCAATACAAACAATACCGCGACAAGGACTTTTCCATACTAGTGGTTGTCACAGCCGGGGTCGGCAATGCAGTGGATGTATCGAGAAGTGTCGAACATCCTTTTGTTTATCGACCGGGAACAATCAATACGTGGATCATTGTCAATGGCAGATTATCTGAAGAGGCATTTATCCAATCCATCATAACGGCAACAGAAGCAAAGGTAAAGGCGCTGGCTGAATTGCAAATTCCCGACCAAGAGACAGGAACCATTGCGACCGGGACCTCAACCGACAGTATTTTAATTGCCGCGACACAAAAGGGAAAATACCAAGAGTTTGCCGGGACGATTACCCCCCTCGGAAAGTTGATTGGAAAAGGTGTATATGAGTGTACACTTGAAGCAATCCAAAAAAGCCTAAAACGGAGTCCCGACCTATGATTATCCAGCATGTATCTGCAATCACACTCGCTTATATTATTGATCGTATCGTCGGTGATCCACCTAGCTGGCCGCATCCGGTCAAATGGATGGGCTCGCTCATTTCCTTGTTGGATAAACATTGGAACCGAGGTAAGGCCCGGAAATGGAAAGGTTTCGCAATGGTGGTTCTTATTCTATTTCTTGTGCTTCTTGTTACATCCTGTATTACCTTTATTGCCTACCGCATCCATATCGTGGCGGGAGTTTTGATGGAAGCTGTTTTAATCTCAACAACAATTGCTCAAAAAGGATTACAAGATGCGGCTTTAGAAGTGTACCGGCCGTTACAAGATCATCAATTGGATGAAGCACGGAAAAAACTTTCCTATATTGTCGGCCGGGATACGAATCAGTTGGATGAACGTGAAATTACCCGGGGTGCGGTGGAAACGGTCGCAGAAAATACTAGTGATGGGGTAACAGCACCGATGTTTTGGGCTTTTGTTGGGGGTGCCCCGCTTGCTTTTGTTTATCGTGCTGTTAATACATGTGATTCAATGGTTGGGTATAAAAATGATCGCTACCATGAGTTTGGGTTTGCTTCAGCTAAACTTGATGATCTGATGAATTGGATTCCGGCCCGATTAACCGGAATGCTTATGATATTGGTCAATAAAACTTTGCAAGGGAGTAAAAAAGAAGCATGGCAACTTTTATTTCGGGATGCCGGAAACCATCCAAGTCCGAATAGTGGATGGTGTGAAGCAGCGGCTGCGGCACTTCTTGGCGTGCAACTCGGCGGAAGGAATACATATAAAGGTGTTGTTTCCCGGCGTGCGCTCATAGGGAACCCGCTTCGTCCACTAACAAGTAACGATATTATTGAAACGATAAAAATTTTAAAAAGAACTTCCCTTGCGTTTTTAATCCTATTATGGGTTGGAGGTGTTTTCATTGAACTGGCCAACACATGGTTCCAATCCGCATTATTTATATAAAGCGGCAGGAATCCGGCAACCGGCACAGATATATGATTTTAGTGCAAATATTAATCCCCTTGGTCCACCGAAGTCACTTTGGAAAAATTGGGGTGATTTTTTTCAAGAAATTATTTACTATCCTGATCCAAAAGCAACATCTTTAAGAACAAGGCTTGCTGAACGGGAAGGGTTTCATAAAGACCAAGTATTCATTGGCAATGGTGGAGCGGAAATCATTTCGCTGATTGGAAAATGGCTTACAGGAAAACGAGTTATGATTATTGAACCATCCTTTTCGGAATATGAACAGGCATGCCGAGTAAATGAATGTTCGATTTCTTATTTTTTTATCGATCATAACGGAAAAATTGATGTGCCTCACCTATCTGAAGAACTGACTGATCAAGATGCTTTATTTCTTTGTAACCCGAATAATCCAACCGGAATTTATTTTGAAAAACAAGTGATTGAACAGATTTTGACGACCTGTTCCGAGAAGAAATGTTATTTGATTGTTGATGAAGCCTTTTATGATTTTGTTGATGCATATCAACCCCTCGTTCCTTTGTTAAATCAGTTTCCGAATTTGATCTTGATTCGGTCAATGACAAAGATGTATGCCATACCGGGGGTAAGATTAGGTTATATGATGGCTGATGCGGAAATCGTTCAAGCCCTCCAAAATCAGCAATCCCATTGGAGCGTGAACGGGATAGCCTTAAAAGCGGGCGAACGATGCCTTGATGAAAAACATTATGTTGAACAAACAAGACTATTTGTAAGAAAAGAGCGGGAAAGACTGTTTCGTTATTTTCGAAAACACCGGTTTGATTTTCTTCCATCGGCGGTCAATTTTTATTTGCTAAGAGATCCAAGCATGGAGGATCAATCTATTTTCTTCCATTTTTTATTAAAGGAGGGAATTGTTCCGAGACATACATATAATTTCCCGGGAATAGAAGGCAAGTGGTTGCGTTTTGCCATACGCAGTGAAAAAGAGAACGATATCCTGCTTGAGGTGATGGAAAAATGGCGAGTGATTCATCAATCATCTTTATAACAGGCGGAGTTCGGAGCGGAAAAAGCCGTTTTGCCGAAAAAACCGCTGCAACATGTTGGCAACAATCACCAACCGGGACACTGCATTATATTGCCACGATGCAGGCAACAGATTCAGAAATGGAAAAAAGGATTGACCGTCACAAAAAGGATCGGACCAAAGGCGGCTTGCCTTGGCGGACATGGGAGAAACCGGTATCTGTCGGTGATTTAGCCTACCATTTTCGTCAAGAGGATATTGTTTTACTTGATTGTTTGACGACTTGGCTTAATAATGAGTTTTTCTTTGCTTCGGACGACTGGAAAGCCGCTCAATTTCATGATGACTTGTTTGATAAGATGTGGTATGGGATTGACAGAATCCGTTCCCATGTCAATAAATTAATTATTGTCAGTAATGAAGTGTTACATGAACCGTTAGCCAATAATGAACTTGTGCTTGCTTACAGCAGGATACTCGGTCTTTTGCACCGGCAAATTGTGACAAATGCATATCAAGCTATTCTTATAGAAGCCGGAATTCCGATTTTTATGAAAGAAGGCGAGGAAAGATGAAGGGTGTCATGAACATCCTTGATTGGGAAAAGGTGAAAAACATTGTCTTAACATGGGAGAACCACCATGAAGACGATTAAGGCACTGATCATGTGTATTCAATTTTTTACAAGTATTCCGGTTCCTTATGAAGTACCGATGGATCGGGAGCATATGGAACGGGCGATTCGCGTTTTCCCGATATTGGGCATTTTACAAGGGATTATCTATATATTTATTACATTTGCTCTTCTGGAATGGACGCCGTTATCAACTGTTGCCGTAGCATTTTTTCTCTGGTTATCATGGATCATTGTGACCGGTGGTTTGCATCTTGATGGCTGGATGGATGTCAGTGACGGTTATTTCTCGTTTCGTAACCCGGAAAAACGATTAGAGATTATGAAAGATTCACGAATCGGTGCTTTTGGCGTTCTCTCAGTGCTTGTCTTATTAAGTGCCCGATTTCTATTTATCTATGAAACGATTTCCCGGATGTCACTTTGGACTTACCCGCTTATTTTATTGATACCATTTTTTGGAAAAATAATGATGGGCGTCTTGTTGATTAAAGTCAAATCAGCAAAAGCGGATGGTCTTGGGGCCATGTTTCAACAGGCTGCATCAAAAGGGACTCTTTGGCGGTATCCCGTTTATCTTATTGTATTGCTCGGAATGATTTTGTTCATTTGGCCTGAATCCTTTTGGGGACTGGCTTCATTCATAATAGGGTCGAGTTTATTCATACTGATTGCAAGAAAGAAGATAATCCGCTGGTTTGGCGGGATAACCGGTGACGTACTGGGGGCAGCTGTTGAAGGAGGGGAAACGTTATTATGGCTGATCCTGTGGTTGTTACCCTATGTTGGTATGGCCTGAAGCCGTTAGTTAAAGTGGAATTTCCCAACTTAAAGGAAGTTTGCGATTGGAATAGTGGCGATAAAATCATTTCACAGAACGTGATTGATATAGGAGGGAGGACCAATGCACTTTGTTACGGGTGGTGCTTTTAACGGAAAATCGAATTGGGTAAGGAAAACTTATCCTATCAATGATCAAAATAGTACTTGGGTTTCCGGTTATGCCGGCGAACAGATACCGGATTCCCTCCTGCCTGCAACTGAATATTGGATTGTGAGTGGAATTGAGCAATATGTTAAGGACTGGCTCATTGCTTGTGATGAAAAAGCTGTTCGGGAAAAATGGCTGGGTAAATTAACGGAATGGAGCTGCTTAGATGGGGATCAAACGATGATTCTCATTGGTTCCGATATTTCAAAAGGGATTGTTCCGGCAAGTCATGAAGAACGACTATGGCGGGATGTCACAGGAAGAATTTTTCAAGATACGGCAAAAATTTGTGACCGGGTTGATGTCATTTGGTATGGCATAAATATCCAAATCAAATAAAGAGGAGATGGGTGAAGTGCGAATTTATACACGTACGGGGGATCAAGGACAAACCAGTATCATTGGCGGTCGAGTAGATAAAGATAATATTCGGGTGGAAGCTTACGGAACGGTTGATGAGGCGAATTGTTTTGTCGGCAAAGCAATGACAGAACTGGATCCGGTTTTATTTCAGGATCTACTGGAAGATTTGGAAAAAATTCAACATGAGTTATTTGATTGTGGTGGGGATTTGGCAAATGTAACAAAGAAACGGGAACCGAAATTAACCGAAGAAGCGATAATCTATTTAGAAAACCGGATTGATCAAATCAATGAAGAATTGCCTGAAATTGAACGGTTTATTTTGCCCGGAGGAACGAGTGCAGCAGCAACATTACATATTGCCCGGACGGTGACAAGAAGAGCAGAAAGATTCGTCGTCAAATTAATGAAGGAACACTCAGTAATAACACCTTACCCATTGAAATTTTTAAATCGATTGTCTGATTATTTTTTCGTAGCCGCAAGATTAGTCAATTTTCGGCTCGAAGTAAATGATGTTGAATATGTTCGGAGTGCCCGTGTTTTTCGAAATGGAAAGAGGAAGGAGCAGACGGAATGAATGCGAAGAAAATCAGTTTGTTCGGTATCTTTTTAGCATTGGCTGTTGTCGGTGCTTCCATCAAAATTCCGGCCGTCATTGCCAGTGTTGCATTGGATATGGTTCCCGCGCTTATCGGGGCAGTCGTTTTAGGCGGGCGTGCCGGGGGATGTATTGCTTTTTTTGGTCATCTGTTATCGGCATTGATTGGCGGGATGCCACTGGGTCCGTTTCATGTGTTAATCGCTGTTGAAATGGCTGTTCTTGTTTGGGTATTTGGTTATTTTTATCAAAAGGGAAAACGGGTGTTGGGCGGTGTGTTATTTGTTGTGGGAAATACTTTTTTAGCCAGCCTCCCATTCCTTTTTATCATTGGCACCGGATTTTACGTCGGGATGATTCCGTCATTGTGTATCGGTTCCCTATTAAATACAATCTTAGCCATACTTCTGACACCAAGTTTATCAACGTATTTTGCAAAACGATTGCATGTATAAAGGAGAACAGCGATGAAAAGAGATATTACAGAAATTCCGTTAAATGACAAGAAGTCTCTTGTGATTGCTGCTGATAATAGCGGAGGCATCGGATTAAAGGCGCATGATATCGTTCAGACACCCTATGAAGTTGTTTCTTATTACGGGTTCCGTGTAGCTGTGATGGAATGTATGGCAGCTGGGGGAACACCGTTAGCTGTCGTGCTTCATAATTTTTCCGGGGATGATGTCTGGCCGTCGCTCATGAAAGGTATAGAGAGGGGCTTGGAAGAACTCGGTTTAGCAGATATTCCCATTACAGGTAGTACAGAGAGTAATTTTTCTCTCGTTCAATCAGCAATTGGTATTATTGTGATGGGGAAAAAAGACCGATTAGCTCATGACACCATTCTTTCTGTAGACAATATGAAATTGGCGGTAATCGGCTCTCCTTTAGTCGGAAATGAAGTTTTGGAGCGGGAACATGAAGTACTGTCTCTTTCGTTATTTCAGGAACTATGCCAATTGCAGGATGTCGTTCTTTTACCTGTCGGATCAAAAGGAATTTTGCATGAACTTCGAGTCCTGCTTAACTATGAATTCCCTATTCATCAAATCAATTGTGACGTCGATTTGGATAAATCTTCGGGACCGGCTACCTGTTGTCTAGTTGCTTATGATTCTTCTTTGGAACAAATTTTTCAGGATAAATGTGGACACTTATTTCATCAGATTTTAGTGAAGTGAATCGAGCAGGGATAAAGTGGCTGGATCCAAGAGGAATTTAACTCAAAGCTGACTGAAAAAAAGAAAAGTATGTGTAAAATTTTACTCGAAGGGCAGATGAGTGGAAAAAAATGGGAAGACGC
>JAAROH010008088.1_pt1 | contig 15645 bp, 14 predicted proteins | sample 7248631 | NCBI WGS metagenome assembly JAAROH01 (sample SAMN09772309, study PRJNA484901) | compost metagenome | isolation source: Vermicomposting unit | place: India
AAATAGGCAAGCAATTTAAAAATGCGCTCCTCTCATAAGGAACGCATTTCTTCATTATTCTTAATAAAATATTCATAATAAAGTAAGTTGCTTCCCTACGACAGTGTTAACTGACAGGTTCAAAGGGTCAGGTTTTACCTTCTCAACTCAAATGAGTCCCCCCGCAACTTATTCACTTTTCAATAAAAGCGAACCCCTTGCTGTTTTACATGGTAGCACTTATTAACTTACATGTCAAGTCCAAATAGAAATCATATTTTTACCTACTTACATGTTTTTTATGTTCCTAATAAATTTACATCCAATTGTGTTAGTTTAAGAGATATTTTATGGTGAAAACAGATATGTTATAATATCTATTAACTTCAAAAGGGAATAAACGGGGATAATTTAGCTCCAATTTATATAAACTATTTAGAAAGGTAGGATTTTATGAAATTACAAAGGCTGCTTAGTTATACCCGCAAAGCAATTGACGATTATAAAATGATTGACGATGGGGATAAAATTGCTATTGGAGTCTCTGGTGGCAAAGATAGTTTAACACTTTTGTATGCTCTATCTCATTTAAGGCGTTTCTATCCAAAAAAGTTTCATATTGAAGCAATAACTGTCAGCATGGGCTTCAAGGATATGGATTTTTCACCTGTTGAGCATCTTTGCAAAGAACTTGGAGTTAATTATACAATAGTAGAAACAAAAATAGCTGACATTGTTTTTTCACACCGAAAGGAAACAAACCCCTGTTCCCTCTGCGCTAAAATGCGCAAAGGTGCATTTAATACCAAAGCAAAGGAGCTTGGCTGCAATAAAGAAGCATATGCCCATCACTTTGATGATGTTATAGAAACTATGATGATGTCACTAATTTACGAAGGAAGATTCAACTGCTTTTCCCCTGTAACATATCTTGACAAATCAGGTATAACCTTAATTAGACCATTAATATATGTAAAAGAGGCAGATATAAAAGGATTCCGTAATACATATAATCTTCCAGTGGTTAAAAATCTGTGCCCAATTGATGGTTATACTAAGCGCCAATATGTAAAGAATTTAATAAAAACCATGCAATCTGAAAACCCTGGACTTAAGGAGCGACTTTTTCATGCCATTAAGACAAGCAATATACCAGGTTGGAATGCATAATGCCAGGTTGAAGGCAAAAAATAAATATGCTACAATCAACACTGAAATCAATCTATTTTGAAAGGAGACAAAGATGAAGCAGAAACGGCAGTATCCCAAAGTCATGATATCCCCCAAAGCGAAATACAGTGTCCAAAATGGGCATCCATGGATATACGGAGAAGAAATTCTTAAAATAGAAGGCGAACCCCAAAACGGTGAACTGGTAGATGTGTTTGCCAAAAACTCCTTTATGGGTACGGGCTTTTACAACAGTGCTAGTAAGATTACTGTTCGACTTATTTCACGCAATGCCAATGATGTATTTGATGCTCGCTTTTGGCGCCGCCGTGTAGAATATGCCATTCGTTACCGCAAAACCGTCATGCCTGGTAAAGATTTTACCTGTTGCCGCTTGATTCATGGTGAGGCTGACCAGATGCCAGGGCTAACAGTGGACCGCTATGGTAGTATTTTATGCGTACAGATTACCTGCCTTGGTATGGAGCTTATTAAGGATATAGTTTATCGTGCCCTTTGGGAAGTACTTACTGAAATGGGCGAAACCATTACAGGTATATATGAGCGCAATGATATTGCCCTTCGTGCAAAGGAAGGCTTACCAGAATATAAAGGTTGGTACCAGCTAGATGATATCCCTGTACCTGAATCCCCCATAACGGAGATATGTGAAAATGGCATAAAATATCTGGTAGATGTAGAAAACGGGCAAAAAACAGGCTTTTTCTTGGACCAAAAGTATAATCGCGCCGCTGTAGCTCGTATTGCCAAGGGCAAGCGGGTACTAGATTGCTTTACCCATACAGGCTCCTTTGGACTTAATGCTGCATTAGGCGGGGCAGAGCATGTAACCTGCGTAGATATATCCCAATCAGCCCTTGACATGGCAAAGGAAAATGCCCTACGCAATGGTTTAGAAGGAAAGATGGATTTCCTCTGCGAAGACGTATTTGATTTGCTAACAAGACTAGCAGAACAGAAATGTCGTGACTACGACTTTATCATCCTTGATCCACCGGCCTTTACCAAATCCCGTAAGACAGTGAAGTCTGCTGCTCGAGGATATAAGGAGATTAACTTTAGAGCTATGAAATTACTTCCTCGAGGTGGATATCTTGCCACCTGCAGCTGCAGCCACTTTATGACAGATGAGCTATTCCGCAAAGTACTGGCAAAGGCTGCAGAGGATGCCTCCGTATCCTTAAGACAAATTGAAGCCCGCCAGCAAGCTCCAGACCATCCTATACTATGGAATGTTCCAGAAACGGATTATCTTAAATTTTATATATTCCAAGTGGTATGATCTGGATTATAGATGAGGTAGGATTTTTTATCCTACCTCGTTAAATAAGCCCAGCTCCTAACTCATAAGCTTCTTTTAATTTTATGGGGAATACCTCTTCATGTCGGGCTTTTTTCTCATTTGGATCAAAAATGGTCCAGTCGTACTTGCTATAATCATCTACCTGTAATGTATTTCCATAAATCATTATCTTTGTTGGTCCAACATGGCGTTCTAACATTCGCTTATAATTTTCCAACAAGGTGGTATAACCTACTTTATCATAAAAGCTTTCATCACAATTACTAGTATGGATGAGTAAAACTGGAATCATATGTTCATTACAATTGGGGCGTTCTTTGTTATAGGTCAAAGACTGGAAAACTAGCCTCTCATAAAGAGCTCTAAAACCTGCTGACAAATTACCCAAATAATTTGGCGAACCAAGAATAAGAGCATCTGCCTTGCGAATCTTGTCCAATACTTCTGTTAAACCATCCTTAAGTACGCATTTCCCAAAAGTCTCAGGTAGTTTACACCTAAAACAAGAAATACACCCTCTAAAAGGCGCCAATTTGTAAAGATGGATGATTTCAGCAGTAGCGCCAGCTTCCTGAGCTCCCTTAGCAGCAGCCTCCACTAATTGGGCTGTATTCCAATTAGTACGCGGACTAACATTGATGGCAACAACATATTTCATCTTTATCCCCTATCAAAATTCAAGTATTTTTAATTATATTATAATATCATCCTAGATTAGATGTAATTCAGCAAACCCAATAAAATTGAGCTTTACATTTTCAAATCAAAACTATATTAAGACAAAACAATACTATTAATCCTATTTAATGTTATATTAATATTAAAGAATAAATTCAAAGGGATGTGATAGCTTGGATTTTTCAAATAAAACAGTAATTATAACTGGGGCTGCCAATGGCATTGGGAAAGGAATTGCTTTACAGTATGCCTTGAAAGGAGCTAATGTTGTTGTAGCCGATATCGACGAAAAAGCTGGTACGGAAACAGTTTCACTAATTAAAGAAAAAGGGGGAAGTGTAATTTTTGTCCCAACCGATGTCCGACAAGAGGCAGATATTGTTCGGTTAATGGACACTGCCTTCCAAACATACGATCATATTGACATTTTAATCAACAATGCAGGAAAAGGACTATTTAAATCCCCTTATGATTTAACCTTAGAAGAATGGGATGATTTGCTAAATACAAATTTGAGAAGTGTCTTCCTATGCTCCCGTGAAGCAGCAAAATATATGCGTAAAAATAAGGATGGCGGCTCCATTGTCAACATTGCCTCCACCAGAGCAATTATGTCTGAACCTAACTCCGAAGCCTACGCTGCTTCCAAAGGTGGAATTGTCGCTCTTACCCATGCCCTTGCAGCATCCTTAAGCAAAGATAAAATTACAGTTAACTGTATATCTCCCGGTTGGATTGAAACAGGGGATTATTCGCAACTAAGGCCAATTGATCATGAACAGCATCTATCTAGGAGAGTAGGAAAACCAGAGGATATTGCCAGGGCTTGTCTTTATTTAACTGATAAAGAAAATGATTTCGTCACAGGTATCAACCTTATTGTGGATGGTGGTATGACCCGAAAGATGATCTATGTAGAGTAAACCCCTAATTAAATTTCAAGCGGGCTATGGATGATTGCCCGCTTTTTCACTAAATTTCTACAAAAGTTATTGTCTAATCCTTTGATTGGCTTTTGCAGTAAAAGAATGTACAGTAACCTTAATCACCCCAACTGTATTTGCCATTCTTTCATCAATTTCAAAATCCCTTCCAGTCTGATTCTTCATAAGTAATTTAAGACCTATAATTTTTTCTTGTTCATCTTCCAATATTTCTGCATGTCCTTTTCCAATAACTGAAGCAAAGGTTGAGCCATATTTACATGGAATATCCTCTCCTGAAATCAATTCAACATCACATTCCAACTCAACACAAACATTATGATTATTTCGAATCAAGTCCAATTTATGTCCTTCTTTAGCACAGTGCATATAGAAAATTAGGTTACCATCTTTGTACTCATAACCGTAATGCAGTGGAACAATATATGGATACTCATCATCAAATAAGCCAAGATGAAGAATCTTTGCCTTGTCTACAATTTTTAGAATCTCATTTATATCCGTAACTTCACGATCCTTTCTTCTCATAGTATCCTCCATAATTATTTTAATTTTACATTAGCTTAAAAGCTTTACTAATTCAATTTCATCTCGAATTGGTATGCCATCATTACCAATTAAGGGTATCTCTGGTTTTATCTCTCTTGCTTTCTCAACTGCATTATTTATAATCCGCCATAGAACAAAGCCACGTTTTTGATAAAACCTTAAAGCCAATAAATTATCGTTTGTTATTATTACTTTGATGAGTTTACAATTATTCTTAACAGCAACATTTTCAACTTTATTAATTAGAGATGTTCCTATTCCTTTTCCTTCTAAAATACTATCTAAGGATATTATTTCACATTCGTTATCTCTGATAATATATGTAACTAAGCCAATAATATCTCCTTCTTCATTTAGAACTGCAAAACCATCTAATTCACTGCAATCATAAACTCCACTGGAAATAACCATTTTTGTACTTCCCCAATGGAACTTAAAAAACTCTATTACTTTATTTTGTGGTATATCTGCAATGGAGTAGATTTTCATATTAACACCTCAACATAAAAATCTTTTTATAATAGAATCATTGTTTGTATGTCTTATCTGGCAATATAATCTTGTAACTATCCAAACTTCAATTGTAATAACAAATACATAGTAACAATTCTATTTAACTGCTTAACCTATTGACCTGTTTATCTCTTATATCAACTGTTTTTCAAAACATTCAATTGTCTTGTCCTTCCACTGCTTATATGCGTAAAACTTAAATCCCAATGAAGTCCAAAATTCCTTGGCTATCTTGTTTTCTTGTAGTATTCCAATTCTAACCTTGCTAAAGCTCTGCTGTTTTAGCTTTTCCTCAAACAAATTATATGCCATTTTACCATACCCTTTACAGTGATATTCTCTATGAATCATGAGTAAACCTATCCAGGGACAATTGTCATTAGGATTACTTTTAAGAAAGTCAATAATTCCTATATACTTATTCTCCAGAAATATAAGATAGCTCTCGATATTCTGGTTAACAAACTCACTTTTCACCTCTTCTATTGTTCTTGAAGGAACACCGTTTTCAAGAATATTATAATGAGTATTTGAATTAATAATTTCCAGTACAATATCTAATAAATCTTCTGTAATAGGCTGAAATATCACAAAGCACCACTCCACCTCTTAAAACGCCTTTGACGGAGAAAACACTTCTTCAATTCCAATGTCTAGATAAATCATTGTCTGGAATGTCCGTCTTTGCTTCTACGAGCTTCATCCCACCGATAGAATTTTGTCAACCATTCCACCTGTTGGAGCATTTGGAGACTATTGGGTACAATATTGCCAAGAATACGTTCCTGTTTATCTTCATCAAAGGTTTTAAATTTGGATGATGACATTTACAATTTGAAACATCGCAAAAAACATTTTTAGCAATAATTAGATGTAATTTGTTATTGACCGAAAATTGTAAAAAAGGCTATAGGAATTCCCCACAACATATTATATCGTTGAGCCAAAAATCCAACTATGCTTCCTATAGCCCCTCCGACAGAAGAAACTACTATCCAAATCAAAAAAACAGCCCAATTGAAAACTGGTTGAACCTCCATAGTCATTAAATAACTGAAAATGAAATACAGAATAATAGCATACACTGCAAAGTACCCACCGTTAATAAACGAACACTTAAGGGAGCTACAAAATTTATAACCTAAAATCATAGATAACAAAAACCAAATTGCTAAATTGTTCATTACTCCGCCTAAAATGAATAGAATAATCTCGAATATACTTTCATCCTTTAGTTGATATGGAATAATATCTGAAAAAATCGACAGAACTCCTAAATTGTACCAACTGTAAATATATATTATTATACTTTTTTTCTTGATTATTTCGTACCTCATATTAACGCTTTCCTTCTAACAACAATATTTTGTCAAATCTAAACCCAAAATATCACACTCACCATAAAGCCTTTATATCCAACCTGAACACGCAACCTCAAAAAATTCCGAAAAAACATTTGACTCGACCACTCGCGAGGCTATAACATCTAACTTGATTCAATGGGTTTCAATATCTATATTTGCTAAAAAATCTTGATATATAAGTTTTTTAGCAAGTCTACTCTTTTACCCTTGACATCAACACCACTGTCTCCACATGGTTCGAGTTGTTGGAATTGATGTCAAGGGGTGACTTTTTGTAGCATCTGTTCGAGGAAACATATCAATAATTAAAATGTGAATTAGATAAAATATCTAAATAGCAATTCCACTGTTAGGGCTAATTATCTGTTACGTTATAAAATCTTCCTTGAATTGGGAGTCGGTTTTTAATGTTTAAATGTTAACCCATATCCTATAATTTAATCCATAACAACAATTCTTTTTTCAGATTTTGACCTTTTTACATCTATAATCCTTTGATTTTCAGAACCACGGAATTTCAGGAGAAGATTTCGCTTATCTAATTCAAACCTGCCATCCACAAGTATATCGGTTTCATTCAGCAATTCCTCCCAGCCCTTATGTCTGGATGAATTGCTAATGATATATTCATATGTATAGCCGGTGTAAGTCATTACATTAAGGTGAAGCTTTTTTGATTCTCTGGCAAGAACGGCAAATGCCTCGGCCTGTTCAAAGGGTTCACCTCCGCTGAATGTAATGCCGTCCAGCAGAGGATTCCTTTTAGCTTGCTCGATTATTGAATCAACTGTTACTAATGTACCTCCATCAAAAGAATGAGTTTCCGGGTTGTGGCAGCCAGGGCAGTTGTGTTTACACCCCTGGGCAAAGACCACCATTCGTATTCCCGGTCCGTCCACTATGGATTCTTTAATAATTCCTGCTATTTTTATGTAGGTATCCATATTAATTCACCTCATGTTTTGACTTTTGAAAGACATATGTTTTACCCTGTCACGTTCCTCTGACCTTTTGGCATCATTGAATCTGTCAAGAGTACCTACCAGGTATCCGGTAATCCGCCTTATCCTTTCAAATTTGATTTCTCCTTCTTCACGACCGCAGTAAGGACATGTATTGCCAATAATTCCGGTATATCCGCATACAGGATCTCTGTCTATCGGATGGTTAACAGCACCATAGCCTATGCCGGCTTCCTTCATCGCTCTGATAATTTTCTCAAAAGCCTGCAGGTTTTGCGTTGGATCACCATCCACCTCAATATAAGTAATATGTCCTGCATTGGTCAGCTCATGGTATGGTGCTTCAATTCTTATCTTATCAAAAGCATTAATTTCGTAGTATACCGGAACATGGAAGCTGTTCGTGTAATATTCCCTGTCAGTAACACCTTCTATGGAACCATATATTTTTCTGTCCATTTTCACAAATCTTCCTGCCAGTCCTTCAGCAGGAGTTGCCAAAAGGGTGAAGTTCATTTTACATTTTTGGCTAGCCTCGTCCATACGTTTACGCATATGACCAATTATTTTTAGACCAAGTTTCTGGGACTCTTCAGATTCTCCATGATGCTTTCCTGTCAATGCCTTAAGGCATTCTGCAAGCCCTATAAATCCCATTGAGAGCGTACCGTGCTTCAGTACTTCTCTAACTTCATCCTCCCAGCCAAGTTTATCTGAATCTATCCATACTCCCTGCCCCATCAGGAATGGGAGGTTTTTGACTTTTTTGCGGGCTTGAACTTCAAATCTCTCCAGCAGTTGGTCTATTACGAGATCAATTTTCTCATCCAGCTCAGCAAAGAAGTTATTTATGTTTTTATTGCTTCTCAAAGCAATCCTCGGAAGATTTATTGTTGTAAAGCTCAAATTTCCTCTTCCGTAGACTATTTCCCTGGAAGGGTCATAGACATTGCCTATTACTCTTGTCCTGCAGCCCATATATGCTACCTCTGTTTCAGGTCGACCCGGTCTGTAATATTTGAGATTGAACGGAGCATCCAGAAATGCAAAGTTCGGGAACATTCTTTTGGCGCTTACTCTGCAGGCAAGCTTGAACATATCATAGTTTGGATCTCCGGCATTATAATTAATGCCTTCTTTAACCTTAAATATTTGTACAGGGAATATGGGGGTTTCTCCATTGCCAAGACCTGCTTCAGTGGCCAGAAGAAGGTTTTTGATAACCAGCCTGCCCTCGGGGGAAATATCAGTACCATAATTTATTGAACTGAAAGGCACTTGTGCCCCGGCTCTGCTATGCATGGTATTTAGATTATGAATAAAAGCCTCCATAGCCTGGTATGTGTTCCTGTCTGTTTCCGCCTGTGCCTTTTCAATGGCAAAAGACTGCACCTTGTTGATAAGTTTCACATCCGGTATAAATTCTAAAAGATGCTTTCGTTCCCTATCCAAATATGTTTCATCGGGAACCAGTGTCGGATAGAGTTCATCCTCATCTGCAAGTTTTTTTGAAACCATGTTAACTAGTGTCGACGCTTCTTTTATGCCCGATAATAACTCCAATCCTTTGGCCAAATTCTGCCTGTATAGTCTGGAATAGGTCTTTGCAACACCTAAAGCCATACCATAATCAAAGTTAGGTATGCTTTGCCCACCATGCTGATCGTTCTGATTAGACTGAATTGCTATACATGCCAGGGCGGAATAGCTGTGGATATCGTTTGGTTCTCTCAGATACCCATGCCCTGTACTGAAACCATTTTTGAAAAGTTTAACTATATCAATCTGGCAGCAGGTGGTAGTAAGGGTATAAAAGTCTAAATCATGTATGTGAATATCTCCATTTTTATAAGCTTCAGCGTGCTCTGGCTTCAATAAAAACATTTCACAAAACTGCTTTGCACCCTCAGAACCATATTTAAGCATGGTTCCCATAGCAGTATCACCATCAATGTTCGCATTTTCCCGTTTCAAATCGTTATCTTTGGACTCTTTGAAAGTTATATCCTCATATGTTTTCATTAACCGTGTCTTCATTTCCCTGATGCGTGTCCGTTCAGCCCGGTACAGTATGTATTTTTTTGCCGTTTGGGTAAGCCCTTCTTCAATCAAAACTCTTTCGACGATGTCCTGTATATCCTCAACAGACGGAACCTGAATATTTGGGTCTTTATGCAGCTTCTCCACAACTTTCTCTGCCAAAGCCATGGCTTTCTCATAGTCTTCCTCTCCTGCAGCTATAGTTGCCTTGTAGATGGCATTAGTTATCTTCTCAATGTTGAAGGGTACTTCCCTTCCGTCTCTTTTCAAGATTTTTGTAATCATCTTTCATCCCCTTTTCTATGTGATTTTAAATAAATATAATAACTAACGCCTCCCGACAAGCGTCAAGAGGCGTCACAATACTCGTTTTCAGTGACAATTAGAGTACTGCAGATATTCCTACACCCCTCTATCGCTCGTAGAGTTCACGGTGTGGCATTACAGGCAGGTCTTCTGACTCTGGTTCATCGACACTCCATTCCTTCCCGGAATTCATCCAGTGGATTATCATGGAACATCTCCCCATCACAGTGGCGGGACCGTGCAGGAATTTCACCTGCTTCCCTTTTAAACTGTCAATAACAGTCACCTGCAATGTCAATATTTAGTTGTAATTATATTATCACATACAATATATTGTGTCAATCTATTTTATTGAATCTATGATTCTAATATCTAAACCACAAATCCACCATTAGGGCTAATTATTTGTCCCGTAATAAAATCTGCCTTGCTTGTTGCAAGAAACAAAACCACTTCGGCTATATCTCTGGGTGTACCTAATATCACTAATGGTGTGTCGCTTTTTAATCTTTCTATTATCGATTTGTTTAAATGTGTAATCATATCCGTTTTAATAATACCTGGAGCAACATGCCCTTTGGCAGTGTACATTAGGCCATTGAAAACACAGGATAGCAAGTCTCCAGTTATTAGAATATTTGTATCCAAAAAAAGTAGACTGCATTTATATAGATCCACCATACAATACCGGTGCTCGGGATTGGAAATATAATAATGATTATGTGGATTCCACTGATAGTTGGCGTCATAGTAAATGGCTATCCATGATGCAAAAACGCTTAAAGATAGCAAAAGAATACTTGCTGATGATGGTGTTTTGATTGTTACAATTGATGATAATGAGCAGGCTCATCTTACAATGCTTCTTAACGAAATATTTCCTGATAGAAAACTGTTTCTGGTACCTATTCAACATAATCCTAGAGGTACACAAGGAGAAAAATTTGCAGTTACCCATGAAACAGCAATATTTGTGGTTTCAAAAACAAGTGAGATTTATGAAAAAAGTCATTTAGGTGGTGAAATCAGCAATTTTAGAAAATGGGGAAATCAATCTGAACGTAGTAAAACAGTTCGTGCAACTACTTTTTATCCAGTTATTGTCGACAAAGAACTTAATATTGTTAAGTTTGGTGATGTTCTGCCTCCTGATGAACATCCTGCAGGAGCAAATGTTAAAGTTGGAGATTTTATTTATGTCTATCCTATCGATTCAAATGGAATAGAACGAAAGTGGAGATATAGCAAAAAGAATGAAAATGAAGTTCTACCTTTCTTAAAAGCAATAGATAACTCAGGAACTATAGAAATACATATTCAACGAGAAAGCGAAAACACAAAAACTATATGGACAGATCCATTATATAATGCTGAAGAATATGGAACAAAAATGATTAATTCAATGTTAGATACGACTTAAATCGCTTTATGCTGTTCATGACGCATTATGGCATGTTGTTTCAGGAAAACCAAATGCCCTTATTGTCGACTTTTTTGCTGGTAGCGGAACAACACTCCATGCAGTAAATTTACTAAACGTAGAAGATAATGGAAATCGTGCTGTATATTAGTAACGAGTAACGAGGTATCAGAGGCAGAATCAAAAGCTTTACGTGAACAAGGATATCAACCTGACGACCCAGAATGGGAAAAACATGGTATATGTCGCTCAGTTACTTGGCCTAGAACTAAATATAGCATACTTGGAAAACGCGATGACGGTACAATTCTATCTGGAGAATATTTCACAAACCGGATAGTATCAATAGAAGTCGAGCGTTCATTCTATCAACTTGGCTTCATAGATAATCCCGCGGAACTAACAACTGCTGCCAAAAAACAGCTTGTTTCTTTGCTCCGCGGTAAGGATGGCAAACAACAATTGCCACAATCATTAGTCAAGGCAGATAGTAAATTTATTGTTTCGGATAAACATTCGGCATCGATCTTGTTTGATGTAAATGCTGTTGATGAATGGCTGGAAGCTTTAGAAGTTCAAGACCACATCACAGACTTTTATATAGTGGTAAAATCTGCTGCCACTCTCAAGGAAATTAAAGTACGGGTATCAAACTTGCTCGGTCCAATGAATGTAACATTGCAAGTTAAACGTCCCACGAGCGATGGTTTTCCTGCAAATGTTGAGTATTTTAAACTAGGTTTTTTAGATAAAAACAGCGTATCACTAGGTCAACAATTCCGCGAAATATTACCATTGCTTTGGCTAAAATCCGGTGCTATCGGCCGGAGGCCAGAAATAAATAGCGATGAAGAACCAGATATGTTAATTCTTCCTCAAAACGGATTTGCAGTTCTGGTTGATGAAACAAAATATTCCGAGTTTGCAAAAAAGATTTCAGAAGAAAATAATATTAAAGTGGTATATTTTGTAACAAACTCGGAGGAAGCTTTCCGCGAAATGACTGATGGTATAAAAATAAAAAATACATACCAACTATATCGCGATTATATCGATAACTTTGTGTTGGGGAGCAGGAGGGATTAAAATGAGAGTTACACTATTCCCATTTCAAGAAACAGCTCTTGCAGAATTGCATGAGAAAATTAATAAAGCTCATTTGATGTGGAGCGAAAAAGATCCACAGGTAATATCGTTTTCCGCACCTACGGGTTCTGGGAAAACTATCATTATGACTGCACTTTTTGAAGAAATCCTACATGGAGGTTCGGATAATATCGGCGATCCGGATTCAGTGTTTGTTTGGCTCTCCGATTCGCCGGAACTTAACGAACAAACACGATTAAAAATTGAAAGCAAATCTGATAAAATTCGTGTTCGGGACTTAGTAACTGTAGATTCAAACTTTGATGCCGAGTATTTGGAGGGTGGACGTATTTATTTTATTAACACACAAAAACTCGGTTCTGACAAGTTATTAACAACTAAGTCCGATACAAGGCAATATACAATTTGGGAAACACTCACAAATACAGCTAAACGCATTCCCAAACAGTTCTATGTGGTCATTGATGAAGCACATAGAGGGACTTATACATCTGCTCAAGCAGAAAATAAAGCACAATCCATCATGCAAAAATTCATCAAAGGTAGCGAAGAAGACGGACTTTGTATTATGCCTTTAGTTATCGGCGTGACCGCAACACCCCAGAGATTTGATAACTTAATTGCTGGGACTACTTCGACAGTCCAAAAAGTTATTGTTCCACCTGAACAAGTACGTGAATCGGGGCTTTTAAAGGACAGAATCATTATTCATTACCCAGATATCCAACTTGGTGCCGATATGACAATGTTCAAAGGTGCAGTCGAAAATTGGCTTAATAAGTGTGCTCACTGGAAAGCTTACTGTGAACGTGAAAATGAGAAAATGGTAAACCCTATCCTTGTCGTCCAAGTCGAAGATGGTAATGAACGAGAAATAACCCGTACCGATTTAGGGATTTGTATCGATTTGCTGGAAGAGGCAATGGGACGCAAGTTATTGCCCGGTGAAGTGGTACATACTTTTAATGATTATGGTACGATCAAAGTGCGTGACGTTGAAATTCATCAAATTGAAACTTCTAGAATCGAAGACGAAGAAAATGTGAAGGTTGTGTTCTTCAAAATGAACCTTTCCACAGGTTGGGACTGTCCTCGTGCTGAAACAATGATGTCATTTCGTAGCGCGCAGGACTATACCTACATAGCACAGCTTTTGGGGCGTATGATTCGCACTCCTTTGGCAAGAAGAATTGCCTCTGATGCTGAACTTAATAATGTAAGTCTATTTCTTCCATACTTTGATAAAGATACAGTAAAAAATGTTGTTAATGCTCTACATGATAGTGAATCGGTTATGCCCACTGAAACTGGTACAAATAAAGAGCTTATAACACTCGGGCGCAACCTCGCTTATTCTGATGTGTTTGATTCAATAGATAAGCTCATTACATACCGCCTGGATTCATCCCGCAAGCAAGCACCGCTTAAGTTATTAATACAGCTTTCTAGAGATTAACAATGGGTGGTATTGATTTGGAAGCACAAAAAGCCGTTAAAAATGCAGTTTTATCAAAAATGGACGAAGAAATTGCTCGCATAAAAGAAAGTGGTGACTTTGATGGTCGAGTTGCTTCAATCACTGGATTTGCTCTTAATACGCTAACATTTGACTATGGAGAAAATGCTTATTCATTTGATGAAGCTACACAAACCATGGCTGTTGCCGAATTTGACATTTCTCGACATTTTGAACAAGCTGGAAGGATATTGGGAGAAGGCTTACATAAGGAGTATTGGATTCGCCACAGTACCCGAGACCATATCGAAGTAAAGATTGAAGTCATTGTGCTTACAAGTGATACTGCTGCTATGGAGCGAATAAACGCCTTTGCAGAAGAGAAATTTATTAGTCTATATGAGAATAATAAACGCTCTATTGCAAGATTAAATGAGGCTCGAAAAAACATCTATGAAAGATTAATAAATGCTTCCGCTCAACCAATAGCTATTCCTTGGGTATTGCCAGATTCAATCGATTTTTCAGTTTCAGATAACAGTATAAAAATTGATCGACACCTCTATTGTTCTGAGGATGGAACATTCCAAGCATCACTAAACCCATGAGAAAAGGGAGTTATTGAAGAAGAACTAAAAAACGGTGACGTTTGCTGGTTACGTAATCTTGATCGTAAAAAGTGGTCACTTGAAATCCCATATGAGGTCGGCGGTGTTATCACTTCTATGTTTCCTGATTTAGTGGTAGTGAGAGCTGATGCACAAGGTTACATTTTTGATATTCTAGAACCACACGACCCCAGCCGTAAGGACAATTATCCCAAGGCAGTTGGCCTAGCAAAATTCGCAGAGAAACATTGGGATAAATTTGGAAGAATTCAACTTATCCGGCAAAAGAAAGGATTAGACGGTCGTGAACATTTCTATAGACTTGATATGGCAAAAGTAGCTGTTAGAAATAAAGTTCGTGGCATTACATCAAACGAGGAACTTGATAGAATTTTTGATACAGATGCTGAGCGAGAAGATTAAATTATACATCCATCCTGCACCCTCAACCCCCTGTAAAAAAGGGGGTTATCTAATCTGGTAACTCAACTATAAATTTTCGCGACGGTTGATATGTTCCCGCAATCAATAAAAATAAGGGTTTCCTGACATTGCTACATCCAGCAGATCGGCCTCGAGAAAAACTAAATGTCTGGAAACCCTTTATTTACAAGCTTTTCAGTTTTTTTATTTCTCAATCTTTGACATCAATGTGACGCACTCAACATGTGTTTTGATAGAAAGGTGATAAATTTTCACAGAAAAATAAGGGAGTATTTTAATTTTACCCCCTATGAATTCAAGATGAACGCTTATAACTTTGCTTTAACAGAAACATTATATATTTTTCTATTTGAAATATTCTATTTTTTATTCTCAGACTCTATCAGTTCTATCATTTTAATAAAATAATTATATACTTCTGTACTTTTATCAAATATGTTTTCTAAGTCTTTTTTCCCACTTTCCAAAACATCTTTTTCCGAAAACTTTTCATTAAAAATAATTGCTAAAGTATATTGCATTTGTGAAGCCACATTTAACATTTGTTTTCCTGTATTTTCTGCTTTTAAATAATCAGAATATACTGATACAAAGTGTTCCGGAAAAACACTAATTAAATAACCATAAAACCACAAATAATCTCCGTCATTTGAATATTTCTCAGTTGCTATTTTAAAGGCATCTAGTAATATATTTTCTGCTTGGTTTAAACATTTTTCTAATTTTGGTGATAATCTTCCCCATTCAGCCATAACATACCAAGTGTAAAAAGAAATTCTGA
>JAAROH010008089.1_pt1 | contig 15640 bp, 10 predicted proteins | sample 7248631 | NCBI WGS metagenome assembly JAAROH01 (sample SAMN09772309, study PRJNA484901) | compost metagenome | isolation source: Vermicomposting unit | place: India
TGAAGCTCTGCACTTTTTTGTTGCAGAACTCTGTACTTTCATTTTGCACTAAACAGCCGACCGTTCAAAGATAAAATATGAACAGGCCAAATGTTTCGGTAAATCGCAAATGTATTTGATGAAACAAAGGTGGGATCAACTGTACGAAACCCTTTGCGATTTAGCGGATTTGGAAGAGGAATTTCAGATAAAAACCATCCATTCCTAGGAATTCGTTCACTTAGAAGTACTTCTTTTGTGGTATTGACACCGAATCCTGAAGGCAGCCTGTCATTCAGACAGACTGCCTCTCTTTTTTCCTGTTTGAACATAGAAAATTCCGCTAAACTTACAATTGATATATCATACAAAAGATACTATTAAAAACTTAATTGAATACAAAAAAACATTAAATGAACAAGACAAAAGTAAATGAGTTTAAATAGCCAATAAAATAGGATTACGTTCTTTTCCTTAAAAGGAAAAAGCGTAATCCTTAATAACTTTATTCAATCCCATATTTTTCTGCTTGTAATTTATATAGTTCAAAATAGTATCCTTGTTTTTTGATTAATTCAGAATGGCTACCTACTTCAACAATTTTGCCATCTTTCAGCACTACGATTTTATCTGCCATCTTCACTGAAGATAATCTATGTGTTATTAGAAAGACTGTCTTATCTTTAGATAACTTAATAAAAGATTGAAATACCTCATGTTCACTTCTAGGATCTAATGAAGCAGTTGGTTCATCTAAAATAACAATAGGTGAGTCTCTTAAAAATGCACGAGCCAGAGCTACCTTTTGCCATTCTCCACCTGATAATTCCGTACCTCCATTAAAAATCTTTCCTAACATTTGTTCTAATTTATTTGGTAATTTATCTAAAACCTGATTTAGATTACTATTTTTGATGGCTTTCCAAATTTCTGCTTCCCTATCGATCTTTGTCAAATCACCAATTGCAATATTTTCTCGTAATGTAAGGTTAAATTTAGAAAAATCCTGAAAAACTACACTTATATTATCTCGTAATAAATTTATATCATAAGATGAAATGTTAACACCGTTAATATGAATCGTTCCCTCAGTAGGATCATAGAATCTTGTAAGTAGTTTAATTAAGGTTGTTTTTCCAGCCCCGTTTTCTCCCACAAGTGCTATTTTTTCACCACGTTTAATATTTAAGTTAATATTCGATAATGAGTATCTATCAGTTTTAGGATATTTAAACGATACATTATGAAATGTAATTTCATAATCGCTATCATTTAAATTCATTTCTTTTGTTCCTGAGTTTACAATAGGCTTCAAAGATAAAAAGTTAAAAAATTTTTCCATATATAATAGTGTATCGTATAGCAAACTTGATTCTTCAATCATACTAGAGAGGCTTTGTCTTGCTAAAAGAATTGATGAAGAAAAAACAAGAATATCACCAGGAGTAAAAATGCCATTGATCGCTTGTTCAATTACCCACCAAAAACTAAAGCCAATACCAATTAATCCAAGCAAAACTAATAATATTGAATAGATTGCTTGTTTATATCGGACATTTTTAATATCCTGATGAATTTTATTATAGACTCGGTCATATTTATTGATAAAAAAAGAACTTAGTTTGAAAAGTCTTACTTCTTTAGCGTGTTCTTTTGATAACATAACAGAACTATAATATCTCAACTTTCTTGAATCAGGACTACGGTCTACCATTGTCTCGAAAGCTTCTCTTTGTAAACGATAGCTAACAAATGCCTGCGGAAGAATTGAAATTAGTATAATCAAAGAAATTAATGGATGAAAACCAGTTAATAGAAAAAGCATTGAAATACCAGATATTCCATTTCTAATTACACTGGTTGCGAACACCATTAAATTAACAGGTCTCCATGCGGCCTCTTGTTCTATAACTTGAATATCATCATAAAACTTCGAATCCTCAAAGTAATATAAATCAGTTAATTTTGAGGATTTTTCCATCAATTGTCTATTAATATTGTATATTAATTTGTCAGTAAGTAACCCTTGAAACGTCATTTCTATTGGACTTATTATTGAACTTAAAAATGAAGCAAGTAACCAAAATAAAAAGAAAATCATTAAATTCGTAAAGACACCTGATGAAAGCTCATCAATCATACTTTTTGCTAACCATAAACTTAAAGCCGGTAATATACCCTGTAATGGTACGGTAATTAATAATATTGTTGTGTATAATTTTGATGACCTCCAAAATATAGGGAAAGATTTTATAAATAGTAATAAAAATTTTTTAACCGTTTTTATAATTTTCATATTATCATCCCCATTAACCTAAGATGAATAAGGACGAGACTTGTAATCTCGCCCTTTTAGAATTATCTCCAATTTTTAGGATTCATAAATTTAGAAGGAATACAGTCATATTTATCATCTGTAATTGGTTCAATAGATTCAACAATATATCGTTCTCTCATAGGTCTATCTTCTAAGTATCTTAATACCCCTCTTCAAGTGTTACAATTGGAAATCTTCTGCCTCTTTCATCATATTCCCAGGCTTCGACTTCATCAGATAGAGCGGAAAATGCATCAAGATCAGGCTCCAAGTTTTCAAAAAACATTGTTGTAGGACATTGTACATAACAACTTGTCCTATACTTTCCAACACACGTAACAATTGGATGTCCCCTTGGTCTCCCTTAATAAACCTCACCATAGAAAACTGAGCAATCCCCAGCGCGGTCAACTCTAGTGAAAACTCGGAGTTTTCCCCCAAACGGAACATTAAACCAGTATTATCTCTGATTTCTACTTTGGAATCATTTGATACTATCAGTTCATTAACTCCTATAATTGTTCCTTCGACGAGAGGGGTTTTTCCGTCACTTAAATACAATTCTGCAAGATTACCATCATCTTTAGTTTTTGCACTTGTTACCCTGTAAGCCTTTTTTGGAAAATAAGCTAATTCTCCTTTTTTTAGATGGGCTTCATGTTCTCTAACTTTTAGATATTGACTTTTTCTAACAGCATAATCAAAAATCCTTCTTTTTTGAAGATACTGCTTTATAGATAACTTTTATAGGTATAACTTTTATAGGTACTGATCAGCACCGATTATATACTTTGAAAATAAGAAGGAAAATTCCTTCTATTTTATAAATTTTAATTATTGGTTTTTATTATTAAACGCGATAAAAATTTCTTATTGTTGACTGCTTAATTCTACTTTATCGAGTATAATCAGTCGGAAGTGTACCGTACACTTTTATTGCAGGGGGGAGAATATGCAAATTACAGGTAAGGGTGAATTAATTTTAAAAACATTGGAAGCAATTAATAAGAGAACTAAGATAAAAGATATTCCAAAAAAGTTTCCAGTTTCATTAGATCAAGCTAAACGTTTAAGTCGATACAATGCTCAATAAAAAAGTCACCTTTTTGTCCAAGATATAACCGTAAAACCCAACAGTTTTTGCTCAAACATCTAGGGGTTTTTAAAGAGAAATTAGTCCTTGCCCAAAGACTTGATTCAAATTGACAAAAATCCCTTAAAAAGAAAGGTGCTTTAAATGTTTCAATCCCTCAAATGTAAGATAAAAACGCGAAACCACCGCAAAATCTTGCGGTGGTTATTTTTTTGGTTTCAATCCCTCATGGGTAAGATACAAACAAAACTCCCCTTTTGGGGAACTAATTCCATTCGGAAGGGTTTCAATCCCTCATAGGTAAGATACAAACCTCCCGAGAAATTGAATACCTTATACAAGGATTTCGATGTTTCAATCCCTCATAGGTAAGATACAAACCCATCAAGGTTTAGCTTCAATTCATATTCTTTGCCGTGTTTCAATCCCTCATAGGTAAGATACAAACCCCAAAAAATATTGAGAAATCAATGTTTGGAAAAAATTCCTAAATTCTTTAATTAGCATTATACGGCATAGGGATTTTTTTGACAATACCCGGGGATTACTTGATTGGCAAGAATTTCATAGAGATTGTGAAAAGAAAAACAACTGTCGTCGATCCCCCGGGGTTTGTGCGCTATTGGGGGTCGACGACAATTTCGGGACCCGTAATTTCAATCGATCGACTCTTGCCGAAAAAACAGGGAAGGATTTTCCTTCCATTTATCCCGTTATCAATTCTGTAGCCGGGCTGTTCCTTATGCTGCAGTGCGATTTACCTACTCAACCATTTATGCAGTAATCTACGCCCAGTCCGAAACATAGATGCCGGTGAGCGTTTTATGACACGGTACTTTCCGAAACCGACGCGGAACAATTTCAACCCTAGGGGAAATTTTGTAAAATGAAACCGGTCCGCCGGATTCTCCCCTTTGGTCAAAACCGCCCCGCCCGGCCGGCAAACCGCCTCCCGCTACAAAATCCGACCGGCGGGATGTCGGCTTCGCATCAAATGTGGCGAACCGTAGAACTTCCTGTCCAAAATCCGGTCCCCATCCGAACCTACTTCAGCGCCGCTTCCTTATACGCCGGCAAATCATAGGCGCGCAAGCGGCGGGTGTCCTCCATCTGTCCCGCGATTTCCAGGACGGAATGGTGGTGGGTAAAATAAATCAACTGCGTCTTTTCGGACAAGCCGTGGAGAACTTCCAGGGCGGCCTTCGTCCGGTCGTCGTCGAAATTGACGAAAATGTCGTCAAAGATCAGGGGGAGCGGGCCGTTTTCCTCGAGATGGCGGTCGATGAACGCCAGGCGCAGCGACAAATAAAGTTGGTCGCGGGTGCCGTCGCTCAATTCGGCGACCCTGCGTCGGGTGCCGTCTCCGTCAACGGCTTCGATATAGGGCTCGGTTCCTTCGTATTCCACGGACAGGCCCTCGTAACGGCCCAGGGTCAGCCGGCTGAAAAACCGGCTTGCCCGCTCGATGACCGGGGATTCGTTTTGTTCCCGGAACCGCTCGATTTCCCGTTCGAGAAGCCTTTTCGCCAGTTCCACCCGCAAGTACTCGTTCCAATACCGGTCGACTTCGGCCCAATGGGCTTCCGCTTCCTGGGCGTTTTTGACCGCGTCCGCCCGGCTTCCGTCCAATTGATCGAAGGCCTTGGCCAAATCCCAATATCGCTCCCTTTCCTCCTGCAAAACCCTTTCCAGACGGCCGCATTCATCCCCCAGTTTTCCGATTTCGTCCGCCAATCCTTCGGGGTTTTCCGTTTCCTTCACTTCCCGTTCCAGCTGTTCGAGGGGAAGATGGTCGCCCGCTTCCCGGATCAGCTGCTCCTGTTCGGAGCGGCTTTGATCCAGCGATTTGTAGGCTCTCGATTTCTCCACGAGCTCGATTAACGCTTCTTCCGAGCCGCATCCGTATTCTTTTTTGAACCCGTCGATTTGGGAGCGGCGGGCTTTTTCTTCTTCTTCTGCCTGATGCAATGCCAATTCCAAACGCTTCCGTTCCGTCTCCATGCTTTGCCGCCGGACAAAGCCCTCTTTCGCTTCCGACAACCGTTGATAAGCCTGGCGGATAAAGGTTTCCGGCGACGCGAACGGTTCCCCGAGTTTTTCCGCCAACGCCGCGGCCTCCTCCTCGAAGGTTTGGCAGTACGCCCGTTTTTTCGCCAAGGAGGCTTCAATTTTTTCCAATTCCAAAAGGCTTCCGAACAAGTCCCGCAGCTTTCCGATATACTTGGCGGCGATCTCCGTCCCTTCCGGGAGATGGGGAAATTTTTCCCGCATATCTTCCCATTCCCCGGCCAGCTGTTTCAGCCGGGCTTCGGCTTCGTCGAGTTTTTCCTGACACTCCTTTAGCTTCTCGTCGGCATCCCGCAATTTTTCCTTGGCATTTTCGATTTTCCTTCTTTTTTCTTCCTCATCCCGGATGATTTTTTCGCATTCGGCCAGGAAGGGTTTCAGCTCCCGGGGTTCCGCCGTCCGGCGAAAGGGCGATGCCGCGGAAACCAGGCGGGCGAGATCCTCTTGAACCTCCGCCACACTTTTCGCGTATTCTTGCTCCGCCCGTTTCCAATCCTTCCAGCCTGCCTGCATCGGAGTGAGGAAATGAACGAGCCACCCTTTCATTTCCGCGGGGGATTTCGGGTCGATGTCGGCCGCCGCCCACTCCTTTTGCCAGGCTTCCCGGAGGGATGCGAAGGCCGCTTGCTTTTCTTTGATTTGCCCTTCCAGCCGCTCGATCGCCCTGCTGTTTTTTTCCTTTTGCAGGAGGAGCTGGGCGCGCTGGGCGGTGCGGGCGGATTCTTTGCGCAAAAGATCGGCGATCCGGTCGGCCTCTTCTACCGATTTTTCAAAGGCCTCGGGCAAGGACCGTTCCCCGGCATAAGCGCGGACCTCTTCCGGCGCGGCGCCCCCTTCCAGCCACTCCCGTCGGATCAGCCGCCAGCCCGTATCCCGGAAAGCTCTTGCCTCGGTCAATTCCGCTTCCGTCGGCACGGGACCGTCCAATTCCAACCGTTTCAGGGCAAAATCGATCTCTTCCTGGTCTTGCCGCAATTTTTCCAGCTCGCCTTGCAGTTTTTCCAGTTCCGTTTCCAAATCCTCCCAACGATTTTGGAACCGGTCGATGGTTTCCATTAAAGGAACCGGCAATTTCTCCAGTTCCTCCCACGGCCCGCGCCACAGGGATTGGGCATGCAGCAGGGCATCCAGTTCCGCTCTTTTCCGCTCGATTTCCTCTTTTTTCTTGGACAAGGCTGCCTCCAGATCCCCTTTTTCCCGGATTTCCCGGACAAGCCGTTCCAGGGCGGAAACATCCTTCGGTTCGCCGAGTGCTTTCAGTTCCGCGACGGCCTTTTCCCGGTCGGCCCGGATCTCCGCGAAGCGCTCCAGGATGCGGTCGTGCTGCGCGCGGGCCGTTTCCGCCGCTTCGGCAAGGGCGTGGATTTTTTCCTCCTCGGCAAATGGGATGCGCAAGGCCGAGGCCGATTCCAGAGCCATGCCAGGCACCAGGGAGTCAAGGAGAGAAACCAATTCCCTTTCCTTGGCTTCCCGCTGTGAAACCTCGTTCGGAATCTCTTCCCGGAGCCGGGTTATATATTGTTTGAGCCCTTCGTACAAGGATTCAATCTCACTTTCCATTTGCAGGACGAGGGGATCCTGCCGGAGCAGTTTGATTTCTTCCTCTTTTTGACGGAGCTCACCCTTCAGGGCTTCGATCTTTTCGGCGATTTTTTTCCGCTCCTCGATCGTTTGCAAAATTTGTTCGTCCAGGTCTTCGGAAAGAACGGGGCAGCCCGCAAGCTTGTCCAATCGTTCCCGCAGCTCCCACAGTTTGCGGAAGGATTTATGGACGCGGTTCACCCTTTCCAGTTTTTCCTTTTCCCGTTTCAGGGCGTTGATTTTCCGTTCCAGCTCCCCGATCTTTTTCGCCGCCGCCTCCTTCTCATTTTTCAGGCGGTGCCAGTCTTCCCCTCGGATTGCCGACGCGCGGACGGCCCTTTCCGCGTCGGTAAATGCCCGATACGCAAGGTTGACCGCCTTTTTGGAATTCGACGGAAAGCGCGGATCCAGCAAGGCGGAAGACCGGTCGGACAGCTCCTTGACGAGGTTTTGCAAAAAGGCGAGCCCGCTCCCCGTTTCAAAGAGGGAGATGCCGGCCTGCCCGCCGGATTGCAGCAAGCTTTCCCCGCCGTTTCGGAGCCTTTCATGATCGAAGCCGAACAGCAGGGAAAATTTCTCCTTATCGTAGCCGTTCAACAGCTGAAAGAGCCGTTCCTCCGTGACATCGGATTCTTCTTCGTCGAGGACGAGCTGGCTGTATTTTTTCTTCCGGACGAGGCGCAAAGGACGGCTTTCCCCGTCTTCGATCACGCCGGAAAGCTTGGAACGGGAGATATAGCGGCCTTTCCAGGAACCTTCGATTTTCCCGCCGAAGAGCCAGTCGAGGAGCGCCTGCAGCAGGGTGCTTTTCCCCGCTTCATTGGGGCCGTAGATCAAATAAAGGCCGTTTTTCTCTTCCCCGAAGTCCAACCGGAAATCTTCCCCGCCGGCCAAATGTTCCACGCCGAACGAACGGATCTTCATGGCCTTCCCCCCTTCGTCAACAAGGCGAAAATGTACTCGCGGGCGTCTTGCAAGAGCGGCTCGAGATCTTCCTCCGTTTCCACCCGCGTGGCATCTTCCCTCCGGATATAGGCGCCAAGTTTCGCCTGAACGGCTTTCACGTCCCGCAAAAATTCGCGGATCAGCCCTTCATCCGGCTTTCCATCGATGTTTCGCCGGAAGGCGGACAGGGCGTCCTTTCCGCTGGCCGCCCGCCCCCTTTCTTCCGGCGGCTCCGTGTGAAATTTTACTTTTTCGATCCAAATGTCCGTATTCATCATTTGCCCGGCATTGACGATTTCATGGAAAAAGCGGTCCCGGTCCTGCAGGATCGTCCGGTGCAGGGGGGTTCTTCCGAAAAGTTCCACCCTGACGGCCAGGGGATAGCCCGGGTTTTCCGCGGCGAGGGCGGACAAGGCTTCTTCCACCCGCCCGGCAAAATCGCCGATCGTTTCCGCATCGGTCAAATCCACGGAACAAACCTGCCAGCGCAGCACGTCCAGGGGCCGGTGCTCGACCGACACCGCGGATCCGTCCACCTTCACGAGGGTGCAGCCCTTCTCCCCCGTTTCCCGCACGTGCCGGCCCTGGATGTTTCCCGGAAAAACGATATGGGGATTCTCCCGGACCACCTGCCTTTTATGGATATGGCCGAGGGCCCAGTAGTCGTAACCCTTCTGCACCAGCTCTTCCGCCCGGACCGGGGCGTACCGTTCGTGTCCTTCCGCGCCTTCCAGGGACGTATGCAAGAGGCCGATGTTGAAATAGCCGGGGACGGGATCGGGATAGCCGGCGGCAAGGTTCGTCCACACCTCCCGTTCTTTGTATCCCTGCCCGTGGATGGCCACCCGCAAGTTCTCGATTGTCACCGTGGCCGGGCGGTCGACGGGAAATTCGGTGACGTTGTCCGGGAGGACGAGCCGGCGGGTGATGTTGCTCGCCGCATCGTGGTTGCCGCGGATCAGATAGACGGGGATCCCCCTTTCCCTGAGGCGGGCCATGCAGGAGTTGAAAAAGAGACCGGTGGAATAGTCCTGCCAATCCCCGTCGTAAACGTCCCCGGCGATCAGGACGAAATCCACCCCTTCTTTCACGGCCAAATCGACGAGATTTTCCAGGGCCCTCCGGGTCGCCAGGCGGATTTCATCAACCGGCGCATCCTCCTTTTTTGACAATCCGCGCAACGGGCTGTCCAAATGCAGATCGGCGCAATGGATGAAGGAAAACATGGAACCCCCCCTTAAGAACCGGTTTGATTTGTTTCCAATATAGCAGACGAATAGATGTTCGGCAATCCTTTGCAAAAAAATCCGACGGAAGCGTGCCGTCCTTCGGCATTTCGTTTCCCGGCGGCGAAAAGGTTCGAAGCCGGGTCGGCGGGACCAACCGGAAGACAAGGAGCATTATCCTTCCCGGTTTCGCCAGGTTGGGATTGGAAGGAACGGCCCCTTTCAGTTCGATTCAAGGAAAAACCGTCCGGGATTTTCCGGCAAGGCCTGGTTTGAAAAGGCATCGGCGCCCCGATCCTCGCCGCGGAAAAACGCCGGGTTCCCGACCGGACGATTGGAGTTGCCGGCATCCATCCCCCTTCTCCGGGAAAACGTTTGAGGAGGATTCGGCCGTCATCCCCTGCTGCCGCACGTCGCCCATGCCGCTTTCTCCTGAAAAGTTCAAGGGTCCTCCCCGGGCTCCAAGGAAGTCTTTCTTGGGGAAAAATGATCCCCGGAATGCAATTTTTTTATCTTTATTCAGGAAAAATTGATTAACAACGGCTCCGCCATCTTCAAGGGGGCAAAAAAGCGGCCTGCTGATCCCACGAACATCCAAGAGGCCTCCGGTTTTCAACCCCCCCGGTTCCGCCGGCAAAAAATGGAGCCGCAACCTTGGAAAACATTGCGGCTCCTTCTTCGGAACGGACCGGGCCTCCCGGTTCCTCTTTTGCATTGGATCCCGGAAGCGGCAAAAGAGAACCTTTACCCGGACCTGCTCCGCGCAGGGATCTTCACCCTCCTGTACGGTTCCATCACCGGCAAAAACTACCCTTTCCCGGACCGTCTCCCCGGTTTAAGCATTAAGGGCTTGCCGGGAAACCCGTGCCCGCTCCCATTGGCAAAATATCGGGCAGCTAAAAACTCGCGGAATTACGGACCCGATCCGTTCGGAATTATTTTTCTTGACAGTCCTGCGTTCACCGGGAGACAGTACCCGGGCCATTCGGGATTGTCCTCTTGGCGGCCTTCGGGAGCTCCCGATTCCGGCGAGGCGGAATCCGGATTTTACGGTTTGGTGTAGGTATATACCAATTCATCCTTTTCCGGATTGTAATCGACATGCAAATCATGGCCGTCGAAAAACCAGGCGTCGCTTTCTTCCACGTAAAATTCAATGCCGTCCGCCTTCACGGAAACGGCGGCATCAATCGGTTCATTATCCTTTGCAAAGCCGAGGGCGTAATTTTTTTGCACCGGGCTCGACCCGTAGATTTGCACATAAAATTTGATCTTGTCTCCTTCTTTCAGCCCCATTTCCTCTTTAAACCAGGCGAGCGCCGCCGGACTGACGGTAATATTCATGCTTTTCACCCCACAGATGATCATTTGGACATGGATAATCTTATTTTATCACTACTTCCCTTTTCTTTTCCGGCGAAACGCATTGACATTTTTTAAAAATTTGAGGCGAAAGCGTTCGGGGGCCCCAAGACGGATCCTGCCCGGGGTCTTCCGCCGTCCGGCGTCGGCAGAGGGGCAGGCTGTGAATCCTTTCGGCCGATCCGGCGCCTGTCCTTTTTCGCCCATGGCCTGCATGTTCGACGATTCGAACCCGCCAGTAAAGCAAGGGCAAAAACGGGACATTTGCCCAGGCAAGCTCAGGTTTCCACCGCCGGAAACCTCCTGCCGCTTTCGGATCCGAAAAACCTTCGGATCGGCATCGGCGCCGGCGGGCCCTTTCCGTCGTCTTCACCTGCCCCTGGAAGAGGCTTTTTCCCGTACGCGAAGGCGGCAGCCGGCACTTCCTTTTCCTCAAACGCATCCCTTTCCTGACATTTGCCAATCACGACCCTATTGCATCCGGCACTCCTTCGCCCCAGCCCCTTTTCATGGATGGGCCTTTTCTCCAAACGCCTACCGGGAGGGCCTCCTTTTCAAGGAGTTCCGAACGGGACCTTTTGGCAAGACGCATTCGTCCTGGATTTAACACCACCTTTTCATGGGAGTTCCGAACGGGACGGGGTTTAATCGAATCGGATCAGCACTTTCACCGCATCGGGGCTCGATTGCATGGCAAGGGCGGTTTTGATGTCTTCCACCGGATAGGCGTGGGTGATGATCGGTTCCAGCTTTATTCGGCGATGGGCGATTAAATCCGCGGCTCTTAAAAAGGTCGACGGGTTGATAAACGAACCTTTAATGGTGAGCTCTTTTTCGTAAATGTCGAACGGCCTGACCGGCAATACTTCATCGGGGGAAGGAACGCTGAAAAAAAGGACCGTTCCTCCGCGTTTTGCGGCCTTTAAAGCCGTTTCCATCGCCTTTCTGTTTCCCGCGCATTCGATAACCACATCAAACTGATCCGCTTCGACCGTTTCATGGACGGGATCCGCCGCCCGGTCGGCGCCCAGCTGCAGCGCCAATTCCCTCCTTTTCTTTACGGGTTCGCTCACCATGACGGAGCTGGCCCCGCTCAAAAGCGCCAGCTGGGTCATGATCAATCCGATGGCCCCGCCGCCGATCACGGCCACCTTTTGACCCGGGGAAATGCCCGCCCGGTCGATCCCGTGCAGGCAGCAGGACAAGGGCTCGGTCAAGGCGGCCGCTTCATAGGGAACGGTTTCCGGCATTTTCACCGCATTCGCGGCGGGGACGATGCAATATTGGGCGAATCCCCCGTTCCGGCTGACCCCCAGTGCGTTCAATCGCCGGCAAAGCTGCTTCTTGCCCGATTGGCAGTAGGAACATTCGCCGCAGTAAATATTCGGATCGACGGCCACCCGGTCGCCCGGGGAAAAATGTTCCACCCCTTCCCCGACTTCGACCACTTCCCCGGAAAATTCATGGCCGAGGATCACCGGTGGCGTCACCGCCGTGGAACCTTTTTCGCCGCGATAGATATGGATGTCCGTTCCGCATATGCCGCACGCTTTTACTTTGATTAACAGTTCATTTTTTCCCAAGTCCCTGAGGCCGGTTTCTTCCACCCGGATATCTTCCGGTCCGTAATAAACCGCTGCTTTCATCATCCATCACCCCATGAAAATTTTACTTATGCGGATCCTTTTCCCGTTTGAATGCTCAAAGGAAGCGTTCGGCCGGCCGGCGCCGTTCGCGACCCGCGCCATGCCCGTCCCGGCCGTTTTTCGAAAACTTTTCCCGAATATGCGGCGCTCCGCTTCCGGGAAGTTGATGGCCGCGCGCCGGCTCCCCGGATCTCCCCGGCCGCAAAACGAAAAAATGAAACCGCTGTCTTTTTGCCGCCTGGTTTTCCTTTATTCCCATGCAAGATCCGGTCTCCGCCCCGTTCATTCCCGCCGACGGGTATTCTTCCGCCCCGCTGGATGACGCGCCTTTTGCCGTCCGTTTCGGCCGGCAATCCCCGCTCCTTCGCCGCCTGCCGGGTCCGGCAGGGAATACGCTCAAACAGATAGGTTTATTCCTTTTCATTCCCGGGCCTTCGGCATGGCGATCGGCAGGAGTTGAATCGAGTCCCGATTCTTGTACAATATCAAGTAAAGGCGGGCGGAGATGGCCCGTCGGCCTTCCGCTTTTATTTTACAGAAAAGAAGAAAACCATGGAAGATTTCTCAATCGGCCGTGGCCCATTCTTTCCAGAAGAATTGGAGGATCGAAGTGAAACACCAATACCTGCTGATCTACCGGAAACTTTACGGCCACTACGGTCCGCAAAACTGGTGGCCGGCGGATACCCCCTTCGAGATGATGATCGGGGCCATCCTCGTGCAAAACACCAGCTGGCGCAACGTGGAAAAGGCGATCAATCGGTTGAAACCTTTCCTGGAACCGCGGAAGCTGGATGATTTGCCGGAGGAAAAAATCGCCGAACTCATCCGCCCGAGCGGGTATTACAACATAAAAGCCCGCCGGATCCGGTCCTTTTTATCCTGGTTTAAAACCTATGCGTACGATTTGGACCGGATAAAGGAACGGGAGAAAGCGGCCCTGCGCGAAGAGTTGTTGGACGTCAAGGGGATCGGGCCGGAAACGGCGGATGCGATCCTCGTCTACGCCTTCGAAAAACCGGTATTCATCGTGGACGCCTACGCCCGGCGGATTTTTCACCGGATCGGCTATGACATGCCGGCATCTTACGACCGATTTCGCGTGCTTGTAGAGGAACAATTTCCTCCCGACGCACAAATCTTCAACGAATTTCACGCCCTTTTGGTGGAACACGGAAAAACGCACTGCCGGACCGTCCCCCTCTGCGGCGGCTGCCCCCTGGCGGATATCTGTCAAAAAAGGAAGTAACCGGAAAACGAGGGGGAAGGGTCGGCGGATCAAAAACCAAAAAAGTGAGTAATCACTCACTTTTTTATTGATCTTTCCAATGAAAGGCCGTAAAATTAAAGTAAGTACTCACTTTTTCCATTTCTAGGGGGATCTTGATGAATGCCGCGGTTTCCGTGGAAAACATCAGCAAAACCTACGGCAAAAAGAAGGTTTTGGACCGGATCAGCCTGTCCATCGCAGAAGGGTGCATTTTCGGGTTCATCGGCCCTTCCGGGGCGGGAAAAACCACTTTGGTCAAAACGATCGCCGGGATGGAAAAACCCGACGGCGGCTCCGTTTCCGTCTTAAACGAAAAGATGCCCAGTCTCCGAATCCTGCAGCATATCGGCTACATGGCCCAATCCGATGCCCTGTATTTGAATTTGACCGGGAAGGAAAACCTGGATTTTTTCGCCGCCCTTTACCGGCTGAAAAAAGCGGAAAAATTGGAACGGATCGGCTACACCGCGAAGCTTGTCAACCTTAAAGATGACCTGGACAAAAAGGTTTCCGCCTACTCCGGCGGAATGAAACGGAGACTGTCCCTGGCCATCGCGCTCATCCAGGATCCGAAAATCCTTATCCTGGATGAACCGACCGTCGGCATTGACCCGGAATTGCGCCTGCAGATCTGGGAAGAATTGTTCCGGTTAAAGAGAGCGGGGAAAACGATCATCGTGACGACCCACGTGGTGGATGAGGCGGAAAAATGCGATTTGATCGCCATGATCCGGAACGGAAAGATCATCGCGAGCGGGTCGCCGGATGAATTAAAGGCACGATTCCGCGCAAGAAACCTCGATGAAGTATTTTTGCACGCGGGAGGGGAAAAGGAATGAGAGTCGCGGCGTTGATCAAGCGGATCGTTCTGGAAATGCTCCGGGACAAACGGACGTTGGCCCTGATGTTTATCGCACCCTTATTGATTTTGACCCTTATGCATTTTTTGTTCAACGGGGAAAAGGCAGACCTGAAGCTGGGGGTGGCCGGTGTCGATGAAGCGCTGACCGATCGTTTGGACAAGGCGGGAATCGTCGTCAAAGAGTATGCCTCCGCCGACCGGGCGGAGGAAACCGTCGTCGATGACGACCTCGACGGGATGCTCATCGCGCAAGCAGGCGAATACCGGCTCGTCCTGCAAAACAGCGACCCGTTGTCTGCCGGATCGCTGAAAATGAAGGTGAACCAGACGATCGCCGCATTTCTCCAATCCCAGCAGATGAAAGGGCAAGCCTTCGGAAACATCCCGAAACTGCAGATCGACACGGATTATGTGTACGGCAGCAGCAAAAGCGAATTTTTTGATGTGCTCAGCCCGATTTTGGTCGGATTTTTCGTCTTCTTCTTCGTCTTTATCATCTCCGGTATCGGCCTGCTGAAGGAGCGGATGTCCGGCACTTTGTACAAACTGATGTCGACGCCGGTCCGCCGATGGGAAATCGTCACGGCTTATCTCTGCGGCTATGGGATCTTCGCCCTGATCCAAACGGTGATCGTCATCCTGTATGCCTTGAACGTTCTCGATATCGTGCTCGCCGGCTCCTTCTGGCATGTCTTGCTCATCAACCTGATTTTGGCCCTTGTCGCCCTATCCTTGGGGACGCTGCTTTCGTCCTTTGCCGAATCGGAATTCCAAATGCTCCAATTCATTCCGGTCGTCATCGTTCCCCAGGTATTTTTCTCGGGGATCATCCCCTTCGACGGCATGGCCGAATGGGTGCAAACCTTGGCGAAATTCATGCCGCTCTATTACGGCGGTGACGCTTTAAAAGAAGTGATGTATAAAGGGAACGGATTGGGCGCGATCGAGAGCGACCTTATCGTCCTCATCCTGTTCGCCGCCTTCTTTATCGCCTTGAACCTGTTCTCCTTGAAAAAATACCGCGCGCTATAATACGGCAGGCATCGGCCGTTGTGAAAGAAACGGCCATTCCGGGCGCTGCCGCGCCTAGATGATGGCAGTTCCCCGCCTGTTCCCGACAAACGGCCGTTCCGTTCGGGCGCGGCATGCGCCAAAAACGCGGCAGTTCCCCGTCTGCCGTTGGTGAATCGCAGCCGGATATTGTCCTTCATACTCGTCCATGAGTGCTTCAGCACAAGTCATGGCGGTCTGATCGTCCGGTTGAAGCCAAATCTGCTTCAGTCGTGAAGCAA
>JAAROH010008092.1_pt1 | contig 15485 bp, 14 predicted proteins | sample 7248631 | NCBI WGS metagenome assembly JAAROH01 (sample SAMN09772309, study PRJNA484901) | compost metagenome | isolation source: Vermicomposting unit | place: India
AACCTACGACCTACCGGTTAACAGCCGGTTGCTCTACCGCTGAGCTATTGCGGAATAGTAGTCAAGAAACCTGCTCAAAACTTACCCTGTTCCTTCCTCTCCAAACATATCCAAGAAGGCTTAATACGTTAGGGTCACGCAAAGCATATTCGATGATGCGTAGGCTCGTCGCTAGGCTGTTGTTTAATGATCACCGAAAGCGTTTCGAGCTCGCCTCGTTCTTTTCCAAGCAAACTCCGATGCCCCAACGATGTTCTTCACAAACTGACATTGTTTATTATATTGAGCAGTTTTTGATTTGTCAATATACTGTCGGGAAAAATCGCTGATCGCCATTCGGCGACGGCTTTTATAATTTAGCATAGGATATTTAGGTTGTCAACCTTTTTTGAAAAGATTTTGCGCAGCTCACGAGCGCGCGCTTTGGACGAGCTCGAGTCGGCCGCGGCACCGACCGCAGACATAGCGGTCGGTGTTGATGCGTTTTTTGCGCTTGTAAGCTAAGCCGCACGATGTGCAGATGTATATATGGATCACCTTGGCCGTTTTTGCTTTTTGTTCGAGCGGTCGGCAATAACGAGGGGCCCCGACTTTGGCCAACAGCTCGCGGAAGTCGCGGTCGCGATGGCGATAGCCTTTCCCTTCCAGATGAAGATGGTAATGACATAGTTCATGTTTGATGATGGCAATGAGCTCTTCTTCGCCAAATCGGTCATAATGTTTTTTGTTCAGTTCAATGTTGTGCGTTTGCAACACGTAGCGCCCGCCGACCGTGCGAAGTCTTGGATTGAAGGAGGCGGTGTGGCGAAACGGTTTGCCAAATGCGCTTAGGGAAACTTGCTCCACGAGTGCTTGCAACTGTTTCTGATCCATTGGCAGGCGCCCCCTTTATGTTTTTGGCACAGGACAATGCCCAGATACATACATTATATACTACCTTTCCGTTGGTAGGGAGGTGACCGTTTTGCCTACATGGCTGAAAAACCAGATGAGACGAGCCTATTATGAGAAAAACCGCGATCAAATCAAACTGTTAAACCAATGCTGGTTTTTTTATCGGAGAAAGCACTGCTCATGAAGCAGTGCTTCTCGCTTCACTTTTCTGGTGCTACCATCGATAAGGAAATTCTCCCTTTCGCCACGTCGACGTGCTCGACCCACACTTTGACGACATCGCCAACGGAAACAACATCGAGCGGATGGCGCACGTATTGTTTGCTAAGTTTGGAAATGTGAACTAGACCGTCCTGTTTGACCCCGATGTCGACAAAGGCGCCGAAATCCACGACATTGCGCACTGTACCTTCAAGTTCCATGCCCGGTTGCAAGTCTTCCATTTTCAAAACGTCCTTGCGAAGCAGCGGCTTGGGCAGCTCATCGCGCGGGTCGCGCTCCGGACGGCATAAGGCATCGATGATATCACGCAACGTTAGTTCGCCGATGCCAAGTTCAGCTGCCGTTGCTTCGATGTCGATGGCTTGCAGCGCCCGGCGCAATTCATCGCTGCCGATGGCGTCGGTGGTAAATCCCGCCGTGTGCAAAAGCCGTTTTGCTTCCGCGTACCTCTCAGGGTGAATCGGCGTGCGGTCGAGCGGTTCCTCACCATCGAGAATACGCAAAAAGCCGATGCATTGCTCGTACGTTTTCGCTCCAAGCCGCGGGATCGCTCTCAGCTCTTCACGGCTGCGGAATTTTCCTTGTTCTTCGCGGCGCTTGACGATGTTTTCGGCCACCGTTTTCGTCAGCCCTGACACGTATTGAAGCAATGAAACGGACGCCGTGTTCACGTTGACACCCACTTGGTTGACCACCGTCTCCACGACGAACTGAAGCGATTCGGCCAGCTTTTTCTGCGACACATCATGCTGGTACTGGCCGACCCCAACCGATTTTGGGTCAATTTTGACGAGTTCGGCCAGCGGATCTTGAACGCGGCGAGCGATGGAAACGGCACTCCGCTCTTCCACTTGCAAATCCGGGAATTCGGCGCGCGCAAGGTCGGAAGCGGAATAGACGCTCGCCCCCGCCTCGTTGACGATGACATAAAAGATGTCCCGCTCCACTTGCTTCAGCACGTCGGCGACAAACTGCTCTGTTTCCCTTGATGCCGTTCCGTTGCCGATGGCGATCATGTCCACATGATAGTCAGCAAGCAAACGCAGAAGCTTTGCTCGCGCTTCTTCTTTCCGTTCTTGAGGTGGGTGCGGGTACATAACATCGATGCAGAGCAGCTTCCCCGTTTCATCGACGATAGCGAGTTTACATCCCGTGCGATAGGCCGGATCAATGCCAAGGACCGTTTTTCCTTTTAGCGGCGGCTGGAGAAGCAGCTTGCGCAAGTTTTCGGCAAAAATATGAATGGCCCGTTCCTCGGCCTTTTCCGTCAGCTCGTTGCGGATCTCGCGTTCGATGGCGGGTTCAAGCAGCCGCTTGTACCCGTCTTCCACCGCTTCCGCCACCAGCGCGGCGGCCGGAGAGGACGGATGGGTGACCGTTTTTCGCTGCAAATAGCGAACGATCTCCTCGACCGGCGCCTTGATCGAGACGCGCAGCACGCCCTCTTTTTCACCGCGGTTTAACGCTAACACACGGTGCGGAACTATTTTGCCGACAGGCTCTTCGTAATCATAATACATTTCATACACGCGCTTCTCGTCCTTTTCCGGCGCTTTGGCGGCCGAAGCGATCGTTCCTTTCCGCCATGTTTGCTCGCGTATCCATTGACGGAAGCCAGCATCATCGGCTACTCGTTCAGCGATAATGTCTTTCGCCCCTTGCAGCGCCTCACTAGCAGTCGCCACCCCTTTTTCGACATCAACGAACGCTTCCGCCTGCGCAACAGGCGTTGGGGACGGGGGGCAGGAAAGAAGCCAATCGGCAAGCGGCTCGAGCCCTTTTTCCTTGGCGATCGTTGCTTTCGTGCGCCGTTTTTGTCGGTAAGGGCGATACAAATCTTCGACTTGCTGCAGCTTCGTCGCCGCCATAATCTCGTTTTTTAACTCTTCCGTCAATTTCCCCTGCTCATCGATTAAGCGAATGACTTCTTCTTTGCGCTGTTCTAAATGCTGCAAGTACTCCCAGCGCTCAAGCACATCACGAATTTGCACCTCATCAAGCGCCCCGGTCATTTCTTTCCGGTAACGGGCGATAAACGGGATCGTGTTTCCTTCCTGGTGAAGCGTGATGACATTTTTAACGTGTGGCGCTGCCAGTTTCTGCTCGGCGGCAATCAACGAAATGAGTTGCTGTTCAGTGGCCAAACACTTCCCTCCTTTTATGTATAGAGAAACTTTAGCCGATGCACATGATAGCGATTGGCGATGTACTTCCCCCTTTATTATGTATGGAGAAACCGCGGGCTTCTCCATTCGCGGTGACAAAAAAAAGAGCTACTGAATCCGCAGCTTCTTGGTCAACTTCATATATACATAGAAGGACAGATCGCGATGGGAGCCCGATCTGCCCATCTCATCCACAGACCATTATCCAAGACCGATGCCGCACGTCAACGCCGCTTTCCCTCGTCTTATTGGCCACAAAAACGCGTTGCGGTGGCAAGGCAACGAAGCTCAAAAGTCAATCAGCCCTAAACTGATTTGCAACGCTTCATCGACTTTATCCATCATTTCGTCATCCAAATGGGTGATTTTATCGGTCAGCCGTTGCTTATCGATCGTACGGATTTGCTCAAGCAAAATGACCGAATCGCGTTCAAACCCGTAACGCTTCGCGTCAATCTCCACATGCGTTGGCAATTTTGCCTTTTGAATTTGCGCCGTGATTGCCGCAACGATTACCGTTGGACTGAAGCGGTTGCCGATGTCATTTTGAATGACCAAGACGGGACGCACGCCGCCCTGCTCTGAGCCAACAACCGGGGAAAGGTCCGCAAAATACACGTCGCCACGTTTGACAATCAAAGCATTACCCCCCGCTAACTAAGCGTTCAACGGTGTGGTCGGCCTCGTATTCAGCATGAAACGCTTCAGAAGCGATAGATAAATTGATTTTTGCCATTTCCATGTAGCCTCGTCTCATCGCCTCGCGAATTTGCCGTTTTTTCCGCTCACGAATATACATTTTTGTCGCCTGATAAATCAGTTCATTGCGGTTGCCATTTTCCTGTTTGACAAGCACATCCAGCTCCGTCACCAGCGATTGCGGCAAGCGAACGATGATTTCCGTTGTTGCGCCCGATTCCGACACGAATATACACCTCCACGAACTGCAGCCATTCATTGCTTCCACTTCATGATACCATTAAACAACGGCGCTGCAAAGTCATTTCTTCGTTTTCTATCCTTTGTCTCCCGAAGCAAATTATGCATTCGTTCCCACGCGACCAACGGCATTTCTTACTTCCATTATACGCTTATTTCGGAAAAAAATACGGGGCACCCGATAGCTGATCAGGCAAGGCACCTCATAGTTGATCGTATCCAGATGGCGAGCGACGTCATCGATGGAAATGACTTCGTCCCCTTGGCGGCCGATCAACGTCACCTTCGTGCCGACCGGCAGCGGCCCCGGGAGACGGATCATGCATTGGTCCATACAAACGCGGCCGACAATCGGCGCTTTTTTGCCGTCAACTAGCACATGAAAATGCTGCAGGCGGCGCAGCCAGCCATCGGCATAGCCGATCGGGATCGTGCCGATCCACTCTTCCGCTTGCGCCGTATACGTCGCTCCGTAGCTCACCTTTTCCCCCGGTTGCAGCTTTTTCACATGCACAAGGCGGCTATGGAGCGAGAACGCCTCCTTGAGCTCGTACGGGAGCAGCGGCTTGATGCTTGGCGACGGGGCGAGCCCGTACATCGAAATGCCGAAGCGGACCATATTGAACGCTCGATCGGGAAAGCGGAGCGTCGCGGCGCTATTGGCGCAATGAACAAGGGGCGGCCGAAACGGCAGCCACTCAAGCATCGATAAGAAACGATCGTACTGATACGAAAAATAGTCCGTATTGATTTCGTCGGCCGTCGCAAAATGTGTGTAAACTCCCTCAAGGATGAAATGCGGATGGCGTTCGATCAGCGCCGCCATTTGCTTCGTCTCCCGTTCATCCTTGACGCCAAGCCGACCCATTCCCGTATCCATCTTTAAATGAAAATAAACCGGGGCAGAACCTTGATACAGCGCTGCTGCTTTTTCCAACCAATCCAAACGGAACACGGTGAGAGCAATGCGGTGTTCCGCAGCAAGACTCACATCTTCCGGGCGAGACGCTCCGAGCACTAAAATAGGGGCGGCGAGGCCCTTTTTCCTTAGCGCGAGCGCCTCATCCAAAAAAGCGACAGCCAGGTAAGAAGCGCCGGCCTCCAGCGCGGTGTTCGCCACTTCAGCATCACCGTGCCCGTAAGCGTTTGCCTTGACGACCGCCATAATGTTCGTGCCCGTTGGCAAAAAACGGCGCAGATTGGCGACGTTGTCATAGATAGCGTCCAAATCGATTTCCGCCCATGTATCGCGATGAAAGTCGTCCATCCTTCTCTCGCTGCCTTTCCCTTAATAGCCGTTTTGTAAGCGTTTCAATGATTCTTAATCCTTTTTTAGTTTATCACGTTCTCCAAAAAGAAGGAATAGGAGGAGCGGCGAAAAAACGGCCTGCACGGAGGAAAATGTTGCAAAGGGCCGCTCCTTTCCCATTGCCTAGAGGGCTGGTGAAAAACGGTTGTTTCTTTTCAGCAATGGGGGAGCGTTTGAAAGACGATCCTGATGCGACAGGGCTTTTCGATTTGAGAAAAGGGCTTGATAAGCGACTTGCCCCCTTTAGTCACCGGCCTCCTAGGGAGCGCAAACGATTCCCATCCTCTCTTGTTTCATTCCGTCCTCTCCTTGAACGGCCTTTCACCCTAGAAGGCCCGTTTCCGGCCTAAGAGGCTGGCCATTGACTCGCGCAACCGCTTCTCGGAATCATTTCTCAAGTAGAGAAAACTTGCTGCAGCAGCCGCTATGTTCACGCGTTCCATCACCGATTAAGGCCAACAGCGGTTTTTCACCAACCATCTAAGAGGGTGGTGATTTCATCGCAGATCCAGCTTTACCATGTCATTTCGCCATTCGAAAAACCTTGTCGCATCGGTCCTGTTTTTCACTCATTCTCCCACTGATGAAGGGAAACAGCGTTTTTCACCAACGTTCTAAACCGCAGGCTGGAAAATAACAACAAGGCGGCCCCACGCCCGAAGCGGGGAATCCGCCTTTTCCAATGCCTCTATTTGGCTGCTTTTTCTTGCACCGAGCTGGCGACCATGATCATTTCTTCCGGCGTCAAATCGTCTGAAGCCAATGTAAATTCCACTCCATTATACGACCAAGTTAACGTCCTGTCGGTGAGAGCGCCGACCGTGAATCCTAAATCAACAGGATCGCCGTTAATGAGCACCGGCGTGCTTGTCGCCGGGAGCACTTCCGCTTTTTCTTGCACGAGGGTAAACGATTTTTGGCCGCCGAATGTCATAATCACCCGTGTGCCGTTTTCGTTTTTGATTTCTTTTTCTTCCAGCGCTTGAACGCCTTGCGGAAGGCGGCTTGGATACATCACGGCCATCCCTTGTCCGCTGCCCTCAGCCATCGTTGGTACTTCGAGGCGCGCCCCGGTCATATTTTTGGACGTATCAAACGCATCATCATCAAACGTTTTGTTGAATTCGACGTTCGAAAATTCCACGGTCAACAGCGCTTTTCGATCCGTGTCCATCACCTTGACCGAAACAGGTGCCAAATCTTTTTTGCGCAATGTAATTTCTTGTGTCGGAACGACCTGACTGTTTGGATAGTTCGTTTTCGTTTCGAACACGTAGTAGTCCTTCGTTGCCTTAAACTTCGCCTTCGAGTCGCTTAAAATGTCTTTGACGAGCGATTCGTACAAATAGGCTTGGCTGCTGTTTTTCGGCCAATCGCTGACAAACTTAAAACTTTTGTTGAGGGCGGGCGTAAAGACGAACACCCCTTCGTCGTTGCGCAAAATCATTTGGCTTTGCCCTTTGTCGGCGTTTTTCAAACTGACGCGGTAATACGCCGGCTGCTTATGCCATACTTCTACATGATATACTTGCGGCTTGGCCCCCGTGCGGAACGTCATTTTCGCTTCCGCTTGATAGCTCGTCATCTCTTCCATCTTTTCATCGAGCGCTTTCAGCACTTCCTCCTGTGATTTCGACCCGCAGCCAGCCAAAGCAAACAAAAAGATGATGCCGGCGAATGCCAAAAGGACTTTTTTGCCCATCGCTTCAACCCCTTTGCCTCATAGATCGGTTTCTGTCCATGCACTACAATATATGAGACAAAGTCCGGGAATATGCAGACTAGCCATGGCAAGCATCGAGCGGCTGGCCCGGTCTGAGACGCTCAATGATCACTTGGGCGACCGCGTAGTCGCGGCTGTGCGAAATGGACAAGTGCACCGCCTCACCGTCGCGGCGGGCGAGAATCCCCGGTTTCCCATTCTCATCGCAAACGATCTCGATATCGCGAAAGGACACCTTCTTGCCAATCCCCGTCCCAAGCGCTTTGGCATACGCTTCTTTCGCCGCAAACCGACCGGCGAGAAATTCCGTCTGCCGCGCGGTCGGCAACGCATCAAACTGCGCCTTTTCGCGCGGCGTCAAAATGCGCTCGGCGAATTTACGGCTGCGCTCAAGGAGCGACCGGATCCGTTCCAGCTCGACAATATCAATGCCGATGCCGATGATCATCGCCTTCCCTCCTCTTCTTTCTTTGGACAAATGTTTTCATGACGCGTCGCATAAAATGGTTTCATAGAAATGCCATTTCATTTTCACTAAGAAGGGAGACAAATCCGTGTTTCTTCCCGCAAACGATAGTCGCACATTGATCCGCCTTTGCCCGGCCGTTGCCGCGCTGCTGTGCGCCCATATCGCGCTATGGCTGCTGTTCGCCCTGCCCATCGCAACGCTCGAACCGGTTTGGCAGTATACCGTCGGAACAAACGGCGCCATTCTCCGTGGAGAATATTGGCGGCTTGTCAGCCCGATCGTGCTGCACCGCGATTTCAGCCATATGGCAGCCAACAGCCTTTCGTTGTACGTATGCGGTCCATGGCTGGAACGCGCGCTCGGAACGAGACGATTTTTCGCCCTTTACCTCGCGGGCGGCATCGGCGCGAATATCGCCACCGTCTTGTTCATGCCGCCAATGTATACACACGTCGGGGCATCGGGTGCCATTTTCGCTTTATTTGGCATGTATAGCTATCTCGCTTTGTTTCGCCGCGAGGCAATCGCCCCCCGATATGCCCAGCTGCTGCTGGCCGTCATCGCTGTGAATCTGGCGCTTGCTTTGACAAGGCCCAACGGAAATTTGCTGGCCCATTTGTTCGGCTTCACCACCGGCGGGCTGCTCGCCCCGTTTTTGGCTGTCCGCCTTGACCCACCGCCCCTCCTTTGGCTCCATACGCCGAAACGAAATCGTCTTTTTTGATCGTGTTCACCAACAGAGCGCCACCTCGGACGGGGGAAAAGCGCTCGAAGAACGCGGCGGTTTCCGGCCACGGGCATAGAAAAACGGCGCTTAATGCGCCGTCATCCGCCGTTTTTTCGTCCGGCTGCGCGTCGAGCTGTCCGGGCGACCGCCTCGCTTTTTCTCCCGTTTGACCGCCAAAGGCGGCTCTTCCGTCAGCTTCACCGGCGTCGTGTCCGGTTCGCGCGTCAACATTTTCAAACAAGCGGCGACGATCGTCACCGAATCGTGCTCCTCAAGCAACTCTTCCGCCGCCCGTTTGTAAAACGATAAGTTTTCGGTTTCAACAACGTTCAACAGCCGTTCAATGGCAACGCGCTGTTGGCCCTCGAGCGCCTCATCGAGCGTCGGCGGCTTCATGCGCTCCATTTTCCGCTTCGTCGTCCGTTCAATATGGTGAAGCTGTCCGATTTCCCGCGGCGTGACAAACGTCATCGCCATCCCGGTCTTGCCTGCGCGCCCGGTGCGCCCGATTCGGTGAACGTAGCTTTCCGGGTCTTGCGGAATGTCAAAGTTGTACACGTGCGTGACGCCGGAAATATCGAGCCCGCGCGCCGCCACATCGGTCGCGACCAAAATTTCAATCGTTCCTTCCTTAAACTTGCGCAGCACCGACAGCCGCTTCGCTTGGCTTAAATCGCCGTGAATGCCTTCCGCCGCATAGCCGCGCAAGTTGAGCGCTTCGGCGAGCTCGTCAACGCGCCGTTTCGTGCGGCCAAACACGATCGCCAGCTCCGGCGCTTGAATATCCAGAAGCCGCGTCAAAATGTCAAATTTCTTTTTCTCGTGCACTTCCAAATAGTATTGCTGGATGTTCGGCACGGTCATTTCTTTTGCTTTCACTTTGACGAGCTCCGGTTCGTTCATGAACCGCTCGGCAATACGGCGGATCGGATCCGGCATCGTCGCCGAAAACAGCAGCGTCTGCCGCTCGGTCGGCACATGGCTTAAAATCGCCTCGATATCTTCAATAAAGCCCATGTTGAGCATTTCATCCGCCTCGTCAAGCACGACCGTATGCACGTGATCGAGGCGCAGCGTTCCGCGCTGAATATGATCGATGATGCGGCCCGGCGTGCCGACGATGACGTGTGGATGCTTTTTCAAGGCGCGAATTTGCCGTTCAATATCTTGGCCGCCGTAAATCGGCAAAACGCGCACCCGCTTGACGGCGCCGATTTTATACAGTTCTTCTGACACTTGGATGGCCAGCTCGCGCGTCGGTGCGACGACGAGCGCCTGGATGGCGCCGTTTTTCACGTCCACTTTTTCCACGATCGGAATGCCAAACGCCGCCGTCTTCCCCGTTCCGGTTTGCGCTTGGCCGATCACGTCTTTATTTTGCAGGCTGAGCGGGATCGTTTTCGCTTGAATCGGGGTCGTTTCTTCAAATCCCATTCGCTCAATGGCTTTCATGACTTCTTGGCTTAATCCTAATTCTTGAAATGTCGTCAATGTTATTCAAACTCCCTTAATCCAAAATCGTCCCTTTTGTTCGTGAGAAAGGTTTGACAGTTATCATACCATGTTATGCAGCGATTTGCAATGTTGGGCGTCCGCGGCGGGCAAAAATGTTCCCCCCCTCGGGTCGATGAATGCAGCGGGCGATGCTATAACAGGCGCAGCGGGCGAAGGTCACAAAAGCGGTCGATGAGACTTACAGCCACGCCCCCCTGCTCTTCATTTCTTTGCGCCGACTCGGCGCTACTCCCAACAGCCAAGCAGCTCTTCCAATTTCATGCCGCGCGATGCTTTCAACAACACAATATCATCCGGAGAGGCAATCGATAGCACGGCCTCGGCCAGTGCCGTCTTATCGTCAAACGCCGTTACACGTCCTTGGCCAAAAAACGGCGCGGCGGCCTTGGCAATATGGCGCGCCAACGGTCCGTAAGTGAACACATAATCCACCATTTGCGGCCGCAGCATTTCCCCGATTTCTCGGTGGAACGCAACTTCTTGGTCGCCGAGTTCGAGCATATCGCCCAATACCGCGATTTTGTGCCGATAACCATCCAGTTCTCCAAGCAGCAGCAACGCAGCGCGCATCGATGTCGGGCTGGCGTTGTAAGCGTCATTAATCACTGTAAAGCCGCGTTTCGTTCTCACTACTTCCGTACGCATGCGCGTCACTTGCAAACGGGAGAGAGCGGCGTCAATCTCCTCCCAGCTGATGTCAAAAAAGCGGGCCACGGCAATGGCAGCGAGCGCATTGTATACGTGATGTTTCCCCAATACCGGCATAAACAGCGTCCGGCCGGGGAGGGCGTTCACCGCGAATGACGTGCCCCCCGCTTCGATGCGCACCGCTGTCGGATAATAATCGTTTTCCTCGCTCTCCCCAAACGTGACGACGTGACGGGGCAGCGGCAAATGCGGCACCCGTTCGGCTAAAAGCGGCTCATCGCCGTGATAAACGAACAACCCGTCGCGATGCAAACCGGCGACAATTTCCAGTTTCGCCTTGGCGATTCCTTCTCGCGACCCAAGCTCTTGCAAATGCGCTTCACCGATGTTCGTGATGACGGCGGCGTTCGGCCGAGCGATCATCGTAAGCCGCTCAATTTCACCAAACCCGCTCATTCCCATCTCCACGACGGCGATGTCTGTCCCTTCCTCCAGCGCGAGCAGCGTAAGCGGCACACCGATATGATTGTTCAAGTTCCCTTCCGTTTTTTGCACGCGATAGCGGGTCGAAAGCAAAGCGGCAAGCATGTCTTTCGTCGTCGTTTTGCCGTTGCTGCCGGTGACGCCGACCACGTGTAGACCGAGCTGTTCGCGATAGCGGGCAGCAAGCCGTTGCAGCGCCGTCAATGTATCATCAACAACGATGACCGGAACCCCTTCCGGCGGCTCCCCCTCCGCTGCCGTCCATAAGACGGCGGCCGCTCCCTTCTGCACCGCTTCTTTCACAAACGCGTGGCCGTTAAACGTCTTGCCGCGCAACGGGACGTACAAATTGCCGGCCGCAATCGTCCTTGTGTCGGTCGATACCCCAGAGGCGACAATGTCTTCCCACTCTGGCCGGGGACAACGGCCGCCGGTCATCGCAGCAATCTCTCGCACCGTCCGTTTCATCATCGGCTCTCACCCTCTTTTTCGTTCCAATGTGTACGAAATCGTCTGTTTTTCTTGATGCCGTTCCAACGCCAGCGCAATGAGGCGCTCGATCAGCTCCGGATATGACACGCCGCTATGCTTCCAAAGGAGCGGGAACATGCTGTATGGCGTAAATCCTGGCATCGTATTGACTTCGTTAATGTACACCGTGCCGTTCTCAGCAAGGAAAAAGTCAACGCGTGCGAGCCCGGATAAATCAAGGGCCCGAAACGCCGTTAACGCCATCGACCGGATCGTTTCATACTGTTCCTCCGTCACAGCGGCGGGAATAATCAGCTCCGTTTGCCCATCTTCATACTTCGCTTCATAATCATAAAATTCCTTTTTCGGCACAATTTCTCCGACAACGGAACAAACCGGCTCGTCGTTCCCGATCACGCCAATCTCAATTTCTCGGCCGACAATGGCTTCCTCAATAATAATTTTCCGATCATACGTAAACGCCTCAGCAAACGCCGTTTTTAACTCATCGCGCCGCTTGCACTTCGAAATACCGACGCTCGAACCGGCGTTGGCCGGCTTGACAAAGCACGGATAGCCGAGCGCCTGTTCAACCCGGTCATACACCGCCTCGCCGCCTTGGTTCCATTCGTATTTTGTCACTGCCACATACTTCGCTTGGCGCAGCCCAGCTTGGGCAAACAAGTTTTTCATCACCACTTTATCCATCCCGACAGCAGAGGCGAGCACCCCATTGCCGACGTACGGAAGGTTGAGCATTTCCAGCAACCCTTGCACCGTTCCGTCTTCGCCGTTTGGTCCGTGCAAAAGTGGGAAAATGACATCAATCGCTTCCTCTTGCCCCCCCGCATCCGATGGTTGGACTTGGTTCAAAGACACCGGGATCATCGCGGTAGCGTCTGACACAAATTGGAGCTGCTTGACTTCCTTGACCGGACCCGTCAGCGGCTCTCCTTTGATCCATTTCCCTTCCAGCGTAATATAAATGGGAACTACAGCAAATTTATGAGGATCGATCGCGTTCATCACCGCCATGGCCGTTGACAGCGACACTTGATGTTCAGGCGATTTGCCCCCGTATAACACGCCTACTCTCGTTTTCATCATCGTTCCTCCTCATTTCTTTAGCCATCGTTGTCTATTGTAACACGGTTCACACCCAACGGTCTGATATTTTATTATGTGCGGCGTGGGTTGTTTCGCCACACCTCCATCTTTCCGCAAAAAAAAACGCCATCCAACTCCTGTCAGATGGCTTCTCATTACGGACGCAACACCCGCCAAACCACACGTTGCGGCATCGCGGCCACCATTTCGGCAAGCGCCTCTTGCGCCGTTTTTTCCAACCCAGCAAAATAGTCTGAGACGCGCCGGAAAAAGCGGTTTTTCTCGACATCGTCGGTCAGCAGCCGCAACATCTCCTGTTCGACTTGTTCCGGTCCGCTCAAATGGTAAATGAGGCCGTTTCGCTGCAAGTATTGCAAATTAATGCGCTCTTGCCCAGGTAAGCAATCAACCGCAAAGATCGGAATGCGCTTATGAAGCAGTTCGCTGACGGTTACCCCGCCCGGTTTCGTCACCACCGCATCCGCATCATCGTACAGCCGGTTCATCTCCTCAGGGTCGGTGATGTACGGAAGCGGGCGAATGTGGGGCAGCTGCCAGCTGGCGATTTCTTCGTACAGTTGGCGATTGGCGCCGCATAACACAGAGTAGCGGAACCGAGCCGATGTCCGCGCCGCCTGTAAGAAGGCCATCATATTGCCGAGTCCTTGGTTTCCGCCAGCGACAAGCACGTGAGCAGGCTGCCGTTTTCGCCGCCCCTCGGCACGGTTCATAAACACATCATGAACCGGAATGCCTGTCACAACAATGCGGGCCGGATCGAGTCCATATGTCGTCATCAGCTCCCATTTGGCTTCTTGATGGGGAACAAAATGGTAGTCAATGAATCGTTTTCCCCATATGCTGTTCATAAAAAAGTCCGTATAGACGTTCACTACGGGAACGGCCAAGGCTCGTTTCCGCTTCAGCCGCTGCAAAATGCGTGATGGAAACGAATGGGTACAGACGATAAGATCTGGACGCTCTTGCTCCACCATCTTTTTCATCTTGTTCTCGAAGTAAGGAAGCCATGGCTCGAACGGCATCAGCTCAAACCGTGACAGCTCTTGGTACATGAGCGTTTTGTACAAGCGGTGATACGAACCGGGATGCGAGCGAATCCAGCGCAAATATGCCTCCGACACCATCTTTTCCATCAGTTCATTGCAATAGCTCAAAAAATCGATCTTTTTGCTTTCAACCGCCGGAATTTGCCGTTGCAAAAAATCGATCAGCGTATCGGCCACTTTATGGTGTCCGGTATTCATTTGAAACAGCGGCAAAAACAACACTTTCATCATCGATCGCACCCTTTAGCTCTCCATAGATTTTTTTCGCCTCCGCTGTCCGACCCATGCCGCAAGCAAAAACAGCAAAAACAATCCCAATCCAGCGAGCGGGAAGGAAGCGAGGGGGAGATGGAGATGCCGGCCGAGCAGCTGTCCAGCCAACGTTAAAGGGATGACCCATCCGGCTGTCCCGACCGTAGCCAACCATAAAAACGTCCGAAACGGGAGACGGCTCACCCCCGCCATATACGGGCAGATTTGCCGCACCCCTGGGGCATAGCACCCGAACAAAATGCCCCATTTTCCACGGCGGCGAAACCAAAGTTGGGCCTGTTCCCACCGCTCCTTCGTAATCCCTACATATTTCCCGTATTTTTGCACAAACGGAGCTCCCCACCATCTCCCAGCCCCATACGCGGTCACCATGCCGGCCATCGTTCCGCCCCAGCACGAAGCGATCGTCGGCCAAAACAACAGCTGCTCTTTGGCAATCATGACTCCAACAAGAAAAAGCAAACTCTCCTCGGGCGCCGGAATGCCAACGATGCCGCAAAACAAAAGCAAAAACAACATCACATACCCGTACGACTGAACATACGGCAACCATACGCTCGTATCCATAACTCCCCCATTACATCGACAGCATTTGTTGATTAGTTTGCGCGTTTCTCAAGTCTGTAATCGTCACCCAGCGCATCTTTTTCGCTGTTTCATCCTTCAGCAGCAGCTCAAGAGCGGCCAGCATCTGCTCCGGAGCGCGCTGATCCGCTCCTAAAGCATCACCGTTGTCATGCAATACGATCACAGCTCCACCGCGCACAGCCGCCCGCAATCGGTGGAACAATTCCATTGTACCCAATTTCTCGTTCCAATCACCAAGAATATGCGACCATAACACGGTAACATATCGTTTTTGCACAATGGGCGTCCAAGCGTTAAAATGGCCCCATGGTGGCCGATAATATAAGGGACGCTGCCCGGTCGCCCGCTCAATCGCCGCAGCGGTCCGCCGCAACCCTCGGTCGAGCCAAAACGGCGGAAGCAGCCAATTGCTGATATGACGGTAATTATGCAGACCGACTTCGTGCCCCTCTTCCACCATCCGCCGCACGATCTCCGGATGGCGCTCCACTTTTCGACCGACGACAAAAAAGGTCGCTTTCACTCCATATTTCTTTAATAAATCAAGCAGCTTTGGCGTATAATACGGGTCAGGGCCATCATCAAACGTCAAAGCGAGGCAGTCAGGCGCCGTTCCTTCACGAAACAAACGCACCCGCTTTTTGCGAATGACGATCGTCGGCACAACCCCGTAACTAACGATTCCAACCAACAAACAACCAACCAGCCATGCCAACATCTCGTCTTCACCCCTTGATAGTACTTTACCAATATTTCTTGTCTTTGAAAATAGGAGACTAGCCGATCACTGTTTAATAAATCGCTAGAAGGCGGGTGATTCCATCGTGCATACCGCTTCCTAGCATCGTTTCTCAAATAGAAAAGCCTTGCAACACTGCACACTTT
>JAAROH010008095.1_pt1 | contig 15422 bp, 13 predicted proteins | sample 7248631 | NCBI WGS metagenome assembly JAAROH01 (sample SAMN09772309, study PRJNA484901) | compost metagenome | isolation source: Vermicomposting unit | place: India
TCCATTTACTGGAGAGATGGCCCCAAAATCGGTCTTCGCTCCCTCCACCCCTAATAGAAGCTTCTCCCAATAATGGGAGAAGCTTCTTCATTAATCTTCAAACAATTCATTGATTTTCCGTTGCCATTCATGCTCTGGAACAATTTCGAAGACGAACTGTTCACCCTCAAATTCTAATCCAAGAGTATTCCACGAAGTCTTGCGCCCAAGTTCGTTGCAAAGGTCAAAGATACTTTTCTTGTAATTAGTGTCATCGTTTCCTAGAAGATGGGTTCCCTTAGTTTCAAGGACATACACCGTTCCATAAGATTCTGGCGCTTCAGCCACTTTTGCAGTAATAAAGTCAGGGTAGATTTTATTTTTTCGCCATCCTTGAATACCGTAATCCACTCGTGCGATATTTCGGTACCACCAAAGAAGTTTTTCTTTGCTATCTAGTGCCAAAGCAATTGAACGTTCCAAGCCGTCGAATTCCTCATCAAGAACTGGTTCTACAAGGCTTTTTTCAACCGGTTCATCGTTGTCATGACGTAACTTCTTTGCTTTTTGTTTGACTTTGCGAACTGTTTTAGGAATCCGTCCTTGTTTCTCTTCCAGAAGGAATTGAATTTTCCCTTCATCAATCAACTGTTTAAATACCTGTTCAGCTAGGCGGTCACGCTCACGATCTAACCACTTTTTCAATTCCTCAATGATAAATGCTTGGTTAGCTGCGATTTCATCTTCCGAATAACGTACCTTGAGAATCTCAATCGTCTTTTCCGCTAATTCATGGGCAATCCATGGATTCGGAATAAGATTACCAATATGACGAGTGATCATCACTAAATCAATATTAACCGAACTTTTTACTGTTGTTTTTCTATGTGTCTCAAGAAATTCTTCTGTATTATCGCTTAGTCCTAAACTTATTTCGATGTCTTCCTTTTGTTGCGAGGACAAGACCAAGTGTTCTAAGCCGTCCAAAGACACTTGCGACCAATCAATGCGACTTAAAATATCCATCTCATAACTAACTTCTCGCCAACCATGTTCGGCTTCTTGAAAGAGGAATAATGGAAGGTAAATCTTTCCCTCGAAACACTTGAACTTATTCCGAATTTTGACATTAATTTCACGTTCATTGCCCGATTTACCTTCATCATCTGGTTCACCACCGACAATCCTTGAAGTCAAGTCTCCAAGTCCTTCACCTTCAAGTCCCTTTTTAATGTCTTTGAGAAGGTTATTTGCGTTTTGCTGGAAGCAGAACACGTACGATTCGTCTAAGGCTTTTATCTTTGTTTTACGGGCCCACGGCTGACGCAGAATCCGTCCAACTAATTGTGTAATACCGTTCTTCGACGACGGATTCGTTAAAATCGTGAGGACGTAAGCAAATGAACAGTCCCACCCTTCCTGTAATGCTTGTTTTGTGATGATATAACGAATCGGGCATTCCTTAGAGTATAAATCAATCCCCTCAATGTCATCCTTTTCAGAAGATTTGACCGCTATATGCTCTGGAGGGATACCACACTCTTTGATGAGATATTCTCTCACGTCTTCGGAGTGAATGTATCCTTTACCACGTTGATCCTTCCCCGTCCGTTCTACTTGAATAAGACAAATGGGACGAATTAATCGTCCGCTTTGGGCTTCATAATCGAGCGCAATCCGCTCTAACTCCTCACGTTTTTCAACACTTGCGTTTAACGTGTCCCTCCAATCCCCGCTTGATTTATTCGTAACGTGCAGATCGAGTTTAATCATCTCTTCACGGTCTAGATCACGACCTTTTATTTCTACGAGACTATTAGCCCCTTTCGCCGGAGTTGCTGATAATTCTACCACGATGCTAGGATTAAACCCTCGGATCGTTTCCTGTGCCCCTGCTGAATATGCCTTTTGTCCTTCATCGACAATGACAATAGGCTGCAGAATACGAAGAACGTTCCCAAGTGACGTCTTGACTTGCTTTGGCTGATATCCAAATAGCCCAAGGTCTTCCCCACCGAAGTAATCCAAATTTGGATATTTTTCAAGTAGTGCTTCATGCTCTAGATAATGGTCTTCCTTAGGAAAAAATGATTCGTATCCACCCGCATCACGGAAGATTTTCAATGTTTCTTTCGTTTGACGATTGGCTGATGGCAACATGAGCAACATCACAAGTAATTTCTCTTGTACGTCTTGGGGTGTAAACCGATCCATTTTTTCGAGGATTTCCGTCCGACCGCCACTTGATAAATCCAATACTTGCCGGTATGGATGCTCACGATTTCGTAAAGCAGACAAGGTTTGACGGTATATTTGATTCGACGGCACAATCCAAAGTACAAATCCCGTTTTTTTCTTGAGGTAATGAGTATTGATTAAGTCTATAGTGTGCACCGCTAGGAGGGTTTTCCCCCCACCAGTTGGTACTTTGATATTAAAGTTTGGCAAATCTTCATTTATGCCATTCTTTTTTATGTGGTAGGTGATCCCCTCGCCAACTACTTCATCCCACGCTGCTTTCGGTGGATTGATAGTTTTGGCTAAATCAGCATCAATAGCAAGAAGTTTATCTCGCTTTTCTTTGAATTTCGCTAATGCTTGAAGATATGCTTGGATCTTGGCCAATGTTTGCTGTTGGTATTGTTTTAGTTCCATCGTTCCATCAGCCTTTCATGCGATAAATTTCGTAAGGAAGTTGAACAAAATCAATACGGTACTTGTCCAAATAGTCTTGGTCCAAGAACTGCATCGGTGCAAATACAAGGCGTTTCTTACTACTACCTATAGTAATTCTCGTAATTTCTTCTGCTTTTTCAAGCGTAAGTGCGGTTGTTTTAAGATATTCTAAGTCAGGCTTGTAAAACAAGAACACATCATAATCCCTACTTGATCCGATAAAATGATGTTCATAATCTACCACTGATGGATCAAACAATTCACCTGTTGCAGTAAAGAAAAGATAACGTGCTAAATCTTCATAGGAAGGAAGATTTTCACCTTTCAAAATTGCCTCCATCTCAATTGGATCTCCTAAACGGAAGAAAGAAAAAGTGCCCTTCAATCCCTGTTTTAATTCTTCATCCTTTGCTTTTGGAATCCCTTTGATAACCCTTCTTACGCGTTCTGCGGTAATCTCATGTGCATATTCTTCCATCTCAATAAGGATGAAACGACGATTCCCTCCATCTTGTTTGTTAAGCGATAATACTGCATGAGCAGTAGTGCCACTCCCTGCAAATGAGTCAAGTACAATCGCTTCTTTGTTTTCAGTCGCAAATTGTATTAGTCTTTTTACCAAATCAATTGATTTAGGGTTATCGAAAACCTTCCTTCCAAATATCTTCTTTAATTGACTAGAACCGTTGGGTTTTAAGTCAAACCAGGCATTACTTAACAACTTTTTGCTAGTCGGTGGAACAAAGTGCTCAATCGTGCCATTATCATTTTGTCGTAACAAGTCAATATCTTCCCCATTATTTTCTACATATTCAAGATACCATTTATCAATATCCTCTTGAGTTGGATTAGTAATGCCTTTTTGTCTAAGTTCATCTAACATCATTTGATAGTTTTCAATAGCCTGGAGACTACGTTCTTTCCCCCATCTCCATTGACCTTCTGTCGGAGTAACCCCAAATAATTCATATCTCATAGTTTTACGGTCTGTACCTCTCCAATGATTATTCCAACTACCAGGCTTTTCTTCTACATCTTCATAAACCTTATTAAATCGTCGAGATGGCTGTTTAGTGTAAACCAAAATAGACTCATAACCATTTGAAAGAGAATCAATTGTGTCAAATTGCGCTTGAACATTTTTTACTCCTCTACGAATGATAATAGCGTCACGAAAATTCTCCTCACCGAATATTTCGTTCATAAGGCACGTAAGATGGTGTATTTCATTGTAGTCAATGCTTACAAATATCACTCCGTCTTCTGACAACAACTCTTTCAACAGTTTTAACCTCGGCATCATCATACAAAGCCACTTATCATGTCGGGATAAGTCTTCTTTGTCTACCACTTTTCCAAGCCATTCCCTAATCATTGGGGAGTTGACATTATCATTATAAATCCATTTTTCAGTTCCAGTATTGTATGGTGGGTCAATATAGATGCAATCTATCTTACCAGCATATGTAGGTAGTAGAGCTTTCAACGCCTTTAAATTGTCCCCATGAATGATAAGATTGTCATGAAGACTAACTTTATCGGTCAGACTTTTTTCTGGTTCTGGGATCAATTCATGATATTTTACAGTCAAGTGATGATTTTGTACAAAAGACTTTCCCTTAAACGAAATAGTAGGCATGTATTGAACCTCCTTATGTAGATAAAAAATCCTAATGTGTTTTATTCTTAGTCTCTGCTAACTCAAGGAGAGATTATATTAGAGATAAAAGTGTTAAAAATCACGTACACGAACAAGGCGTGTACCTCCTTTCTCGGAGTGTTCTTCCTCTTCCCCCCATGTTGGAAGGGCTTGTGATGTTGACAGCACCGTCCCTACCCATCAGGACTTTTAACCATCAACGACAGTGGCTACGAACTAGAGGAGCATTTGTAGGTGTCATGACCTTTCCAACGTAGTCCTCGAAAGACTTGGGGTAGTCAACTAGGGCTTTTTACAAGCCCCACTTCAAAAGCCGTTAGGCTTTAAGTGGTGGGTAGTTGACCTTCGATTTGTTCTTCTCTTTCCTCCAACCAATTATAGAAGGGTACTCTTGGTCTTTGTTGCTCCTGTTGTTGTTTTTCCTGTTCCTTCTGTTTTTTATATTGGTTTAGTTTATAAGTAGCATGTTCACTTTGGGAAGAAGCTCTATTCATTACAAGACCATTTATCATATATAAGGCTCGGTCACGTATTGGGTTTAATCTACCTTTTTTAGATTTTTCATAGTCTGCTATTTTTTTTATCATTTTACTGATTTCGTGCGTGTAAAAAGTAGAAATCCCTGCTTTCCATAAATAACATACCAACCGTTCTTCAAAGTGTTTATCAAAGCTAAAGTTTTCACGTAACTGTATAACTGAAAATCTATTAATAAATTGATAGGCCTGTTTAATATCTTCTTGTGAAAAAAGTAATGACCTATTTATTGTACGACCAGTTGGTTCATTTTCGATTTCCTCATCATCATCAATTAATAAATTATTTGAAACATTAGTAGAAATATTTGATAAGTTATTAAAGATATTTGAATAATTATTGGGTTTTATTTTTGAAACGGTCACCGTTTCATTTTTGAAACCCTCCACCGTTTCATTTTTGAAACCGTTGTGGATAACTCTTTTTAACTTATATTTACGTTTCTTTTTAGGTACTTCTTCGGGTTTCTTTTCGGGTTCTTCTTCACTATCTTTTTTCCTTGGTCTACCACCTGTTTTACCTAATTCTTTAGAAACGGAATTATAGTCTTTATCCCAATCTCTTAATTTTTCTAGTGGTTTATACTTTCTTTCTATTTCGTGTAAAGGATACTCATAAACAATTATATTTTTAGGTTTAGTAGAATTACGGTTAGATTCTTCGTATTCTATGATGTCTATTAATCCATATTCCCATAAAGGTTTTATCAATCTATAAAATTTACTTTTTGAGATTCCTAGTGTCTTTTTATATATGTTCTCAAAACTTCTAGGTATGCGATCATAATCTCGGAGTTCATCTTCTCTATCTACCCAAGTATGGAACCTCAACCATAAAGTAAACGTTTCGTGTCCTAGTTTATCAATCCAATCATCAGCTACTACATAAGTCATTATAGGTAGGTTTAATTCCCATCTGTTCTTCTTACCACGTTTTACTGGTTCATTATTCACTTTGCATTCCTCCAATCAATTTGTTATTGGAGAAATGTACGAAACGTGATACAATGTAAATGTATCTAGTTATTTTTTATTTATAGCGTTTCGTACATTTCTCGAAAGAGTATCCGTTGTGAGCGGGTACTCTTATTTTTTTGTCATCACCAAACCAACGCCTAAAACGTTTAATTTCCATATTTTTGAGATGTTTCATATCTCAATTAAAAAATAACACGATACCAGCGAGTGTGGAGTCCACAAAAAGTACACAAAAAGTACGCAAAAAGTCTACAAAAGTCCATAATACCTATAAAATAACCTCAACTCTTCCAGAAAAACTTTTGTTGCAGAAAGGTCTTTTATGACGTTAATTTCCTTTTAAATCATTGATATAACAGGGTTTTTAAGTTAGAACGTCCGACGTAATTTCCAATTTTCTATTCAATTTTTTCACAACGTCATAACTTTTTGCTTGTCGATTCACTGCAACCCTTAATACATCAACAATCTATTGAAGCAAATAACGTCCAACGTTCATCTACCAAAACGTCCGACGTTGAAATGACAATAACACCTATCCAATTAGCAAGCAGGCTAACGCCCATAATATAAGGGCGACGAACCATGAGACACTAATTTTTTCCAGTTATAGTTGTTTCAGCAGTCTGTATAAGTGCGATTTATCTACACCAAGTATTTTTGCTAATTTAATTTTTGAGATTTTGGGATTCTGTTCTAATAACTCCTGCAATTTAAATAATTTATCATCTGTTTTATCCTGTTGTTGCTTAATATACTCCTGTCGGGTCATATCTCCCCGCTCACGACGTTTTTGTTCTTGATAAATCCTATCCCTTTCCCGCTTTCTTCTCCGTTTCTCATTAGCGTCTATAATCGTCTGTAAATGCTTCTGTTCTTCTGGTGTGATATCTAGTCATTCAATCAACTTTTTATTGCTAATATTGTATCCAGCACTGGGATATCCTTTTTCGATTGCAATCCGGTTAGCCTCTTCGTTATTTCGTGCTTCCCACGCCTTTTCTGCGCTCCGTGTAGCCCTTTCAACCTCTTTTAAGGGTAAAGGCTCAGTGAACTGTAAATTAAGTGTCTGTGTTTGATTTAAAGCCTCTACAGGGTCGTTCGTGTAACAGCACAACCAATAACGGTATAAAAAGCAAATGATTTCCCTGTATCCAGTTACCTCATAATTTCGTAGTTCCACCAATTTCACTATATCCAATAGGCGAGCGTAATGGAGTTTGTAGGTATTGAATAACTGAACTACTTTCTTTTTACGCCCCCGTTTTTTCTTTTGTGGAGCGGGATTAATAACCTCATTGAGTTCTGGAAGGTAATCAAATTGAATCTGCCTTAACTCATATCTGTAATCGTGCCGATATTCCGCTCTTACTTCCGCTCCATTCTTACTATTGACGCTCCCAGCAATCCGAAAAACACGTGCTGCATCGGTTGCTTTTGGATCTCCGCCTAGTTCCTTGAGTTGCTCTAATAAATAATTTTGAACAGCCTGCCAAAGCGGAAGAGCCTTGTAAGGCACTGGCTCAAGCAACCATATGAGAACAAGGCCTTGTCCACTAAAAATAAGGATATTGGGTTCAGGAATGCTTTTACCATAGAATTCGTGTTCTAATTTACCCAGCACCCACGACGGATCATAATTGAACAGGTAAAAATCTAGGTCAACATATAAGGACCGTAATTGTCTTATATTCTCGATTTTTCGCTGGGGCTTATAAAATGTATTCTGACTGAAATAAACGTCCTCACCGAGCCATTTTGTAAGTTCTGCGGCTAATTCTTCAGGTTGAAAATGATATTGTTTGAAATTCCCGTTCTCTGTTTTCTTTGCAACAGTAATCCAACCGTCAGCATCATGATGGTGAAACCAAGCATGATACATGGCTTTATCTATATTTTTGTCCGAATTGCCATTACTTTTCACGAAAATTCCTCCTTTCCATAGTGGAAAGGAACGGAAGCCTATGCTATGATAAAAGTAACAATCTAATAGCAAAAGGGTTCCGTTACCTTTCCGAAAAAAGGTACAGTGATTCCTTTCCAGAAAAAACTCCCGCCGGTCGCCAAACTAGAGGGAGTTTTTTCATTTCTCTATTATTCTATCAGACTTTGACAAAGACCACATCATTATGGTTTTGGGTTTTTAATCCATATTGGAGAGTACATCACTCTCCAATACGGATTGGGGTTGCGAAAAAAAGAAGGGTTAAGAAGCGTTTATATTACTCTACCAGCGACGAACGATATATAGTACAATAGACTAATATGTCAAGACAGCTAAAGAGGTGAATATGATGTTATTTAAACGTTTTCGTCCGGCAGTAAGCGAACTGCTTGAGAAAGGAACGGACTATTCGTTTCACGGACGGTTTGTCGATACGTTATCGTATAACCATTTTACAACGGAAGATTTCGCAAAGTTAAAACAAATTGATGAACTCATTGCCCCGCACAAGCAAGAAATGGTTCGCCTTTTTTATGAAGGGTTGCAACATGTGCAGCCGGAAGCGGCGAAAACGGTGACAGAAGCGCGCGTTGAGGCGTATGTGAACATGTTTTTTACAATGGAGCGCAATCGGGCGTACGTCGATGAATCGCTTCGCTTTTTCCATTTGTTGCGAAAAGAAAAAGTGAACGTCGGCAAGCTGATCGTCGCCTTTAACCAGTTCAATTTCTTCGTTTTAACGACGCTTTTAGCGAAAGTGGCGCTAGCGCCAAAACGTTGTTTAGCGCTAATGGAAGCGTTACAACGGGCGATTAATATTGAGCAACAGCTGCTCGTGGAAGTATATACGGAAACGATGATAGAGCAAATCGCAATCGGCACAGCTGAACTGATGGAACAAAACGCAGAAATTATGTTTATAAAAGATTTGCTTCAAGCGCTCGATCAACAAAATAGCGACATACAAATGGTGACGGCGGCGACGGAAGAAATGACGACAGCCGTATCGGAAGTCGCACATGCGGCGACCGTCATCGCAGAAAAAACGACAACGTCGGTGGAACGAGCAGAAAAAGGACAACATACGATGAACGAAGCGTTTGAAGAAATTATGGAAACGTCTGAGCAATTTACCCGTATGGTTGATCGCTTTGAACATTTACAACAACATTTAAGCGCGATTGAAAAAGTGATGCAGCTCGTGAACGGCATTGCGGATCAAACGAACTTGCTAGCGTTAAACGCTTCGATTGAAGCGGCACGTGCTGGGGAATACGGAAAAGGGTTTTCCGTTGTGGCAGAAGAAATTCGCAAGCTTGCTGATCATACGGTACAATCGCTCGAAGAAGTGCAACGAAACGTCGGAGAGTTGCGGACGATTTCATCAGAAGTGTCATCGGCCATTTATTCGACGTCAGCGACGATTCGCCAAGCGGTCAACCAAGCGCAAGAATCGATGCCGCTCTTGCAAGACATCGTCCATGCGATGGGAGACATTCAAGATAGCACAAATACGAACGCAGCTGTTGCGGAAGAACAAGCGGCAGCGGTAGATGAAATTTCTAGCCGAATGTCGTCGATCGCTTCATTAACGGAATACGTGCGCGAACTCGGCGAAAAAACAGGAAAGACGGTGCATGCACTAAGCAAAGCGATTGACCGTTTCCGTTTAAGTATGGTGAATGAAAATAGCGTGAAACTATCTGCTAAAGCGCTTCTTCATTTAGCAAAGACGGATCATTTATTATGGAAATGGCGCATTTATAATATGATTGTTGGGTATGAGACGATTCGCCCAGAAGATGTCACTTCCCACTACCAATGCCGACTAGGGAAATGGTATTTTGATGAACAGACGAAAAAGCAGCTAGCTGGCACGCCAGCGTATGAAAAACTAGACGCGCCGCACGAACGAATACACGTCGCGGCAAAAAAAGTGGCGGAAGCGTACGCAAAAGGCGATAGAAAAGGAGCCGAAGCGCAACTTATTGAACTTGAACAAGCATCTGCCGAAGTCATTCAGTTGCTCGATGAACTGATTGAAAAAGTCGAAAAAGAACGAACGTTTGAGTTGAAAATCCGCCAAAATTAAAACCCAAAGAATGTTGATTTTACAGCATTCTTTGGGTTTTCTTTTTTTAGATTTCGGGATTAAATACTACTTTTCGGACAGCCCCCTCACATCCATACTATTCCCCAATTTTAGAATCATCACACCTTTTTCTCGTCAAAAAAGAACATATTCTCTATCCTCTGATTCGAGCTTTTAATCCTTCTAGCGGACCGTCATAACCCACGACATAATAATCACCGTCTTTATGTTCTACACGGCTCTTGTACCAGTAATAGCGTTCCTCAAAATCGTCATAAATGTAAATTTCGATAGGCGACCCGCTTGTAAAATAGTGCAAACGGTCAATTTCATATCGCCCTTGTTCGTTCTTGTAAAGCGTTCCCTCTGCGATGACTGGTTTTTTTAGATACTCGATTTCCGCTAATGCATCCTCTAGTTTATTTTTAATGCGCCAGAAAGCGTAATACTGCATTAATTCGTTGTCGTTCAACTCACTTCTGGATGTACCATCTTCCATGTCTTGCAGCGCCTTAACCGTTTGTTTGAGTTGATACTCAATGTCCCCTACGGCTTTCTTTGCTCTTTGAAATTCGTTCATATTCTTTTCCTCCTTTTATTTTCAGGAATTTATCATTATTCCATTACCTACAGACTGAAATCGTCTGGAATATTTATATCAATCACATTTTTTTCGGATCTTAATGAATTTTCTTCCTCAATCTTTTTTCTTCGTTTTAAACGCCTGTTTTTCATTATTTCCGACTCATATAGATATACTTTTTTGGTATTAAACGTAGGTTTTAATACATTAATCATGTACGTTTCGTAAATATCACGTTCCATTGGACAAGAAACAAAAATACATGAAATAGACTGGATTAATCTTGAAAATTTGCGAGACGAAAAGTCTTGGCCACTAACATGAACCTTTACCCTATCCCGCAAATTCTCAGCCTTCCCTATGTAGAGGAGATTCTTGTCTTCCCCATACAAAAGGTATATTCCGCTTTTTCTAGGTATTAATTCGATATTGTTTACCCGAACCGCAATATCCTCTTTTGGAACATCAATTTGAATCATTTATTATCCCCTTCTTTTAAACGAGATTGTGCTTTATTCCACATTTGACGACTTATAATCCGAGGAAATACTCCTTTTTGCTTTATTCCATTTTTCTCCTTTTCTCCGTTATAAGTATTGAATCCTGTATAAGTTTCTGTATTTATGACATTTTTTACGGTTTGAGGAGTCCAATTCTTACCAGTTTTCGTTGGAATTCCTTCTTTATTAAGCATTTTTGCAATTTTGTAGTAACTCGAACCGTCAATAAATTCCTGAAAAATTCGTTTCACAACTAAAGCCTGGCTATCAACAACTTGAATTTCTCCGTTTATTACCTCATAACCATAAGGGACTTGTCCCCCCGCATACTTATTCTTCTTTGCTGTAGCCAAGCGGCCTCCCTTAGTACGTTCGTTTATAATAGAACGTTCAAATTCCGCAAAACCACCTATCATTTGAAGAAAAAGCATCCCCTGAGGTGTCGAGGTATCAAAACGCTCTGAAACAGAAATAAAAGCAATTCCGTTCGGTTCCAGTACATCTTCAATTAAAATAAGCAAATTTTTTAAACTCCGATGAATACGATCTGCTTTAACCACGATTATTGCTGACACTTCGTTATCAGGTTTTTTAATGTATTCCAACATTTCTTTGTATCCATCACGATCATCAGTTGAACCTGTAAAACCTTCATCTACAAAAATACGTTCTAACTTCCACCCCTGGCTTTTTGCGTAAGCCTCAATACGTTCTTTTTGTTCCGCTATAGATGTATTTTCTATTTGGGAATCTGAACTAATACGAGCGTAACCGACGACCTTTTTTATTTCGACTCTAACCATTATCCTCCCGCTTTATTTCCGTTTTTTTTCTTGTTAAAAGAGTACCATATATTAAAAGTAATTGTAAATACTTTTAATAAAATAAACCTTAAATTATTGATTTATTAATATTTATGTTTTATTTTTATCGTGAAAATTGTTGTTGTTGTTGTTGTGAAATTGAAGGAAAATGAAGGTAGACATCTAATCTATAAAAAGAACGTTTTATAGAACGATTTTGAAAGGCGGCCGGAACAATGAACGAAGAATTCGAAAAAGCTTATACACCAAAGGAAGTAAGCTTGACATTAGATATTGGAACCAGCACTCTAAGGAAGTGGTGTCTTGCATTAGAAGAGAACGGATATCATTTTACAAGAACGGATACTCAAAGGCGCTTGTTTGTGGAACAGGATATAGTTGCTCTTAAATACTTTCAAAAGTTAGTTCAAGGAGAGAATTTTTCATTAGAGAACGCCGCCAAAGTTATTGCATCAAAGTATAAAACAGAAGCGTCCGAAACAAGAACGCCTAGCGTTCTCCCTGAAAATGAAATTGCAAAGCGTGATTTTAAGCGTTCTAATGAAATTCTTGAAGAACTACTGGAGAGATCCAAAAAACAAGAGCAATTCAATCAGGAGTTATTAAGAGCTAACCGGGAATTAATGCAGCGGCTCGAAGATCAACAAAAGTACATAGACGAGCGGTTGAATACAAGAGACCAATTGCTTATGAAGTCTCTTAAAGAATCAATGGAAACTCGGAAAATGATCGCCGCAGCAAAAGAGGAAAGGGAAAAAGAGGAAAGAGAAAAAAAGAAGGGGTTTTGGTCCCGTTGGTTTGGTAAATAGCTCGGATGAAATGCAAGAGCATAAGGAATTTTTGCCCCCACCGAGGGTGTGGGATCAGGCAGTGCCTGATAAAACGGTGGGGACAGATTATTTCAGTTTTCTATATAGTTTCTATATGGTTTTTGTATGGTTTCTACATAAACTCTACATATCATTCTATATAGTTTCTATACGCATTTTTTGCGAAAAGGGTGTACAGTTATCCGGATTTCAGTTTCAAAGAAGATCCGGATATTTTTATATTCTGATTTTTTGATTCAAACATGCTTACCAGTTCTGAAATGTTTGCAACCTGAAAGAACCGTATATATGAACTTTCAATGTTATATCGGGTATCGGTTATTATGATCACGGCCGGGAACACCTTTTTGTTTTGCGGTTGCCAGGCTTCTTGCTGCCATTCATTAGAAAAGAAATATTCCTCATAACGCTTCACTTTTTCATCCATTACCCGTGCCGAATAAATAGAACGCTGAATCTCCACGAAGAACGGTGCCCGTTTCCAGATCATAAAGGCATCTGGTTCCATATATCCTTTTCCGTATTTCGGTTCGACAATAAATGTTTTTGGCTCCTCAAATTTCAGGAGTGACTTATAAAACTCAACGATTTTCAAAAAATGAGGTATTTTAGTTGAATCCTTTTTAATCGATGCAGGAGAAGGAAAGTACAAATAAGGTTGATGATTCGTATTTACTTCGATATATCCATCCCTTCGCAACCTTTTCAGAACGGTATTGCAGCAAGTAACCGGCTGTTTCAAACGTGAAAAATGAAGATCAATAATATCATCACGGGTCAAACACCGAAAACGTTCCAAATCCCTCATGATTGCTAAATCCCTTTTTCTCATTCATCTAACACCTCAAAAATACCATTCTTATTTTCTTTTAAATCGATAACGTCTCCAGAAGCGTTTAAACCGTGTTTATAGGCATTTTTCCTTTTTGGAGAGTAAAACCCTTCAAGAATTTTTTTCGCCTCTGAAATCGCCAAATACGGGGCCTGAATTTCTTTCAGATCGGAATAAGTTGGTATTTTTAGTAACATTCTTCCTTCTTTTTCTAATTTTTCGCTTCCTGGTGTTCCTATAATGCGTGAATTGATTAAATCAGCACATTTGAATCCCATCCGAACGGTTAAATTGTTTTTTAGCTTCCCATCCAAGACATTACGGTCCGGCCGTTGCATGGATAAAATCAAAAATACACCTAAAGCCCGGCCAATAGCACTAATTTCCTCTACAATTTCCATCAGTTTTTTCTCTTTTTGCAGCAAGGCTACTTCGTCGATACAAAGGACGATATAAGGCGGTGGATCGGCTAAATCATCGATATGAGCGACCTCGTTTGTATCCAGGGCGTCGCCTCTTCTTTGCATTTCCTTTTGCAGATATTGAAGCATTGGCCACATCTCTCGAGCGGTGTAGAACAGTCCTCGAACGTGTTCCACCTGCCGAAAAATATGGAATTCTGAACGTTTTAAGTCACAAAGGAACAGTTGTAACCGTTCTGCCGGTAACGCTTGAATGAGCGTTGTTAATATGCTTCGCAGCTGTGTTGATTTTCCGGACCCCGTTTCGCCAGCGATTAATATATGCGGATTTTTCACCAGATCAAATACAACAGTACTTCCATTTAGGTCCATGCCAGCTACGATTGGCAGTGACATTCCCCTGAATTGGGGAACGTACTTTTCATAATCGTAACGGAGAACGGTAGGAAGAACGCTTCCGTAAACTATTAGATGAAATTTCTTTATTTCCCCTTTTAATTCAATGTTCTTCCCAAATACTTGTTGAAAACAGTACAGTTTCTTTTTGATTTCCTTTGGATCCATCCCTATAGGCAAAGTAAAGACATAACTAAGGCATTTGTTGTTGGAATCAAACTTAATAGAATGAATCTTGGGATAAATGCGTCCAGAACTGGACCCATAAGAATACGGGATCCATAAATCAGCATTTCGAAATACTTGCAACAGGGCGGATTTTGCTTTTTGTTTTGCTAGCCAATCTTTAAGCATGGGATCACCTCGCAGCAGCAGTAATCTGTTTTCGTTATTGGCACGACCATAGTGACAAGTTGGCACGACACATAGTGACAAATTGACCCCACCAATAACCAGAGAATACTTCAGAAAAAGTAGTAGTAGACGGTATTCTTAATAATGCGCTCAAAATTGAGCGTTGAGCATGCTATAACAAATAGGGCGCATGGGAAAGAAGGTAAATAATCGAACCTGCAGCGGTCACTGGAAAGGCTATGCGAAGAATACTGGATATGGAGGACATATGAGCCTAGTTTCCCCATAATAAGTGATCCCGACACTTTTCCTTCTCGTATAGAATGACCAGGGAACAAAGAAAGTGCAGGAAAACGGTATAGTACAAGGACGGTAAAAGGGAATCCACATATCAAATCCGCCATGTGCGAGGCGGCTTGGGCAGTGTCAAGATGCCGAAACAGATGGTTAGCAGCAAAATATTGGTCATTGGCAGCACGAAGAGGAAAGAAAAAAGCACTCGTTGCCACATCGCATCGAATGCTTCGGATCATTTACTCCATGCTTATCAACAAGGAGGCTTTTAAAGAAAAGCAAATTAACTAGTATAACCAAAGTCAAAAAGATTTATACAAAGTTACCTACCACAGGTAGCTCTGCTTTCTTATTGACTTTTTTCGGTCTTTGTTTAGGTTTGCCTGCTTCCGCCCGTAATATACGAGGAAACCTAGGAAATTATTTTCACAGAAAAGAGCGTTACAAAAACTGAAAGACCATCTTCAAAAGGAGCATTCCTGTAATGAATGAAAATACGATTGGATAAAAAAAGTACCTCC
>JAAROH010008096.1_pt1 | contig 15419 bp, 18 predicted proteins | sample 7248631 | NCBI WGS metagenome assembly JAAROH01 (sample SAMN09772309, study PRJNA484901) | compost metagenome | isolation source: Vermicomposting unit | place: India
CAACCCTCGTCGGGGATCCTTCCTGAACGTCACCCACAAATATTTTACTCACACTTTATCCGACATGCCGATACGGCTTGGCCAAATGGAGGAGCGACTCCAGCAGCAATAAATGGCGGAAGCTTCCCGATACGTGCACTTCTTGCAGTCGGACGAGCTGCTGCAGCTTCAGCTCACCGCTCAGCAAGGAGGCGAGCGCTTCCTTCGAACCGCGCACCGTCAACGTGTTTCGTTCATCGTTCTCGCACTCAACGATGGCCGGCTCTTTGCCAAGCAAGACGGAAGCGGCCTCCCCGTCGCTTTCAAACCGAACGCATAACTGCTCGTCCGGCAAAATCGGCAACAAATAACGCAACATTTGCATCCGCTCGATGAACCGTTCCACAAACTCACGCACTTCCATTGACCATCACCCCCATGTCCTTTGTTCTCTATTTCCATATGTGGGGGCAAGAATCCTTTACAAAAATCTCGACAGCCTGTTGACGAACGGACGCCGTTTTTGTCATTTCCCAAGAAATGTGTCAAACGGAGTCAAAAAAGGGGACAGTCAACGCGGCAGTCGGGCTTGCAGTTGCTCATACAAATCGGTGACGGAAGGGAACGCATACCATTTGCCCGCCATCGCTCCGTCAACAAAAAGAAGCAAGCATGGAACGCTGGAAATTTGCCACTCCACGGCCTGCTCGGGAATATAGTTGATATCCGTTTCGTAAAACGGCAACGTCGGGAATAGCTGCTCGATAATCACGAGCATCCGCCGCGCCAATTGACATGTGCCGCACAGCGGGGTATACAAGTACAGCGCCAAAAGCGGCTCGTTCTCGATCGTTTTTCTGAGCTCATTGCGATGGATCGCGTTCACCCGCTTCCCCCCTTCATCAACCATTCCATGCGCACCTCAAAATCGGCGCGCAGCAACACTTGCGCCAAATGCCAAAGCGGAGCGGCCGCCACTTCCCGGTACGCCCGGTCAATATAAATATGTTCGGCTTCGGGAAACATGCGGCGAAACTGGCGGCGCAGCTTCTCCCCCGCCTCATCGGCGTCGGCAAGCACGTATACATCTTGGCCTTCGAACTCGTCGGCCAACTCTTCCAAGCGGGCATCGCTGATCGTTCCGTTCGTACACACGATCACGACCGGTTCATTCAACACCGCCGCCACCTTTTGTTTATCCGATCTCCCCTCGACGATGATCACCTTTTCCACTTGTCGCATATCCGCCCCACCTAACTCCACCAATGTTGTTCTATTGTATGATCGATGCGAGCCAAAGGTTGAAAAAAAGCAACGGCCATCCACCGTTGCCTTTCAACACCAGCCCGCTTCCCCGTCGCAGTCGACATATTTTTGCCCCGGCTCAACGGTAGCGGTCACGTCTTTGTAAACTTTTCCGTTTTGCACTGTATAGCCGCTTTTTAACGGAACGGTCTCCGGAAGCGGAACATGGCCGATCAGCTCCCCTTCCGCATACAAATCAAGCGTGCGGCCGTTCCATTTGCCGATCACCCGATCGGTCACATCGATGCGCGCCGATTGCAGCGCCATCTTTGGCACCCCCTTGTTTCATTTCTTCCATATGTATAGGGTGCCCGAATTGAGCCGAAAATGACGGCCATGTTTATCCTTCCGTCACCATCGCTTCGTATTGTTCTGCTGTCAATAATTGGTCGATCTCACGGGTGTCGCTCGGTTTCACGACGATCATCCACGCTTTCTCGTATGGCGATTCGTTGACATACTCCGGATGATCGTTGAGCGCCTCGTTTACTTCGACGACCGTTCCGCTGACCGGCGCGTACAGCTCCGAGACGGTTTTCACCGACTCAACGCTGCCGAACGGCTCGTTCGCTTTCAGCTGCGCGCCCACTTCCGGCAGTTCGACAAAGACGATATCCCCCAACTCGGATTGCGCGTAATCCGTAATGCCGATGCGCACGTGTTCTCCTTCGACGCGCACCCACTCATGCTCTTTCGTATAGCGAAGTTCCTTTGGCGTGTTCATCGAATCCCTCCATTGCGACAAAAAAGTGTGCTCCTCTTCATCATAACCGATTTTCCGCGAAAACTCACCGTCTGTCTGTTCGGCCGGCGAAAAATTTTTGGGCTTCGCACCCGCCCTGTCGAAAACCGTTGTCTACGCCGGCCGCCCGAACCGGCGGAACACCCCCGTTTGCCCCTTTCGCTGTTGCCGTTCCGCCGTGCCCGGATGGCGAACTCGTTACCGATTCACGGCCGGCGCCTGTCCAAAAAACGATTCATACGCCGATTCGCGAAACCCGACGATCACCCGCTCGCCATCCGTCAAAATCGGCCGCTTCACCAGCATTCCGTCCGAAGCGAGCCAATCGAGCATCTCGTCTTCCGATGCGCCGTCAAGCTTGTCCTTTAATCCCAGCTCGCGGTATTTCAGCCCGCTTGTATTAAAAAATGTTTTCAGCGGCAGCCCGCTTTTCCGATGCAGGTCGGCGAGCTGCTCTTTCGTCAGCGGCTCATCGACCAAATGCACCGTTTGCACCTCAATGCCGTGGTCATCCAACCATTTTTTCGCCTTCCGGCACGTTCCGCACTTTGGATACCAATAGAGCGTGAGCGCCATCGTCCTCCCCCTTTCCGCTGAATTCGCTCGGATGATCCGATGTTTGGCGGCGCCCGTTCCCAACAGCGAGAACAAGCGGCCAAAGGCAGCGAACCGTCCGCTTCTGCCTGCAGTTTCCTCGAAACGACAAGAAGTACCAGGTCGAACCTGGTACTTCTCATTATCACACAACTTGCCGCGCCGCTTCAACGCTCACACAACATATCGTTCCGCTTCAATGAGCGCAGCGGCCGCTTCACGTTTTTTCGCGATCACGTTGATCGGCGTATGGCGCGTCAGCCGGCGGAGCGCGGCGAGCATCATCCGCAGCGTGTCACCCTGCTCCACAGCGACGAGCGTCTCTTTCGCATGGGCTTCAATTTCATTGAACGCCTCTTGGCAGAAAATTTGCGTGTACAGCACTTTTTGTTTGTTTTTCTCCTCACCGCTCGCTTGAATCGCTTTTTCCGTGCGCAAGAGCGCCGATTCCATCGCGTAAACGTTCGAAACGATGTCAGCGATGTTGACGAGCACTTCTTGCTCTTCTTCAATGCGCTGGCCGTATTTTTGCGCCGCCAAGCCGGCGACCATCAAGGCAACTTTTTTCGCTTGGCGCACCAAGTATTTCTCTTGTTCCAGCGCGCCCGAACCCGGCTCTTCGGCGGCCATCATCATGAGCTCTTCCTGCAGCTGCTGCGCTTTTTGGAACAGCGGCAGCTCGCCTTTTACCGCTTTTTTCAAGTACATGCCCGGCACGAGCAGGCGGTTGATTTCGTTCGTTCCTTCAAAAATGCGGTTGATGCGCGAATCGCGGTAGGCGCGCTCGATTTCGTATTCTTGCATAAAGCCGTAGCCGCCATGGATTTGCACGCCTTCATCGACGATGTAATCGAGCACTTCCGTGGCAAAAAACTTGTTCAGTGAACACTCGATCGCGTATTCGGCGATCGATTTGGCCACTTCTTTGCCATCTTTCGCTTTTTCGGCATCAAGCAAGCCCATCCGCTCATCGAACAAGCCGACCGTGCGGTAGACCGAGCTTTCGGCGGCATACAGGCGCGACGCCATCGTCGCCAATTTTTCCTGCGTCAGCGTAAACTGCGAAATCGGACGTTTGAATTGTTGGCGCTGATTGGCGTATTTGACCGTGATCTCAAACGCCCGCTTCGCGCCGCCGACCGCCCCCAACCCGAGCTTGTAGCGGCCGATGTTCAAAATGTTAAAGGCGATGACGTGGCCTTTGCCGATTTCGCCGAGCACGTTTTCTTTCGGCACCGGCACGTCTTGCAAAATGAGCGTCCGCGTCGATGAGCTTTTGATCCCCATTTTCTTCTCTTCCGGACCGGTTGAAACGCCCGGGAAATCGCGCTCAACGATGAAGGCGGTAAAATGTTGGCCGTCGACTTTCGCATAGACGACAAACACATCGGCAAATCCGGAGTTCGTGATCCATTGTTTCTCGCCGTTTAAAATGTAATGTGTGCCTTCCGCATTGAGCTTCGCTGTCGTTTTCGCGCCGAGGGCGTCCGAACCCGAGCCCGGCTCCGTCAAGGCATAAGCGGCGATTTTTTCGCCGGTCGCCAAATACGGCAAGTATTTTTGTTTTTGTTCTTCCGTGCCAAACAACACGATCGGCAGCGAACCGATCCCGACGTGCGCCCCGTGCGAAATCGCAAAGCCGCCGGCCGGCGCCATTTTTTCGGCAATGATGGCCGAGCTGACCTTATCTAAGCCCAAGCCTCCGTACTCTTCCGGAATGTCCGCGCTCAACAGGCCGAGCTCGCCCGCTTTGCGGAGCAGCTTCACCGAGCGGTCAAACTCGTGATTTTCCAGATGTTCAAGCTGCGGAAGCACCTCGTTGTTGACATACTCTTCCGTCGTTTTGGCGATCATGTGATGTTCGTCGGTGAAATCTTCGGGCGTAAACACGCGCTCCGCCGGAATGTCTTCGATTAGAAAGCTGCCGCCTTTGATCGCTTCTTCGATTGTTTTGGCCATCGTTCATTTCCTCCCCCAAAAGATGATTGATGATCCGGGCGGCAACGCCGCCCGGGAAATGGACGTTCCTTGCAGCCGGGCCGCTCCTTCGGGCCACGGCCACCCATCCGCTACAGCAGTTCAAACACGCCGGCTGCGCCCATGCCGCCGCCGATGCACATCGTGACGATGCCGAACTGCACGTTGCGGCGCCGCATTTCGTAAAGCAAAGACAACGTCAGCTTCGCGCCCGTGCAGCCGAGCGGGTGGCCGAGCGCAATCGCCCCGCCGTTGACGTTGACGATGTCCTCATCCAACCCAAGTTCGCGGATGACTTGGATCGATTGCGAGGCGAACGCTTCGTTCAGCTCGATCAAGCCGATGTCGGACAGTTCTAAGCCGGCAAGCTTCAACGCTTTCGGCACCGCGGCGATCGGGCCGATGCCCATCACTTCCGGCGGCACGCCGGCGACCGCAAAGGACCGGAACTTGCCGAGCGGCTTCAAGCCGAACGACTCCGCTTTTTCGCGGTCCATCACCATCACCGCCGCCGCCCCGTCGCTCATTTGCGACGCGTTGCCGGCCGTGACCGTGCCGTTGACCGCAAACGCCGGGCGCAGTTTTGCGAGCGTCTCCATGTTCGTGTCCGGACGCACGCCCTCATCTTGCGCAAAGACGACGGTTTCTTCGACGAGTTTGTTGTTTTCGACTTTGCGCACCGCCACTTCCACCGGCACGATTTCCTCGTTGAACTTGCCTTCCGCAATCGCCTTGGCGGCGCGCTGATGGCTGCGCACCGCGAACGCGTCTTGATCTTCGCGGCTCACGCCGTATTTTTTCGCCACTTGCTCAGCCGTGTGCCCCATTGACATGTAATATTCGGGCGCTTCTTCCGCCAAGCGGGCGTTGGGGCGGACGACATGGCCCATCATCGGCACCATGCTCATCGATTCGACCCCGCCGGCGATGACCGTGTCGGAATGGCCGAGCATGACCCGTTCCGCCGCGTAGGCGATCGCCTGCAAGCCGGACGAGCAATACCGGTTGATCGTGATCGCCGGCACCGTATACGGCAGCCCGGCGAGCGCGCCGATGTTGCGGGCGATGTTCAAGCCTTGCTCCGCCTCCGGCATGGCGCAGCCGATAATGAGATCATCGATGTTTCCTTCATAATTTCCTGCCCGTTTCAACGTCTCTTTGACGACGAGCGCCCCTAAATCGTCCGGCCGCACATGGGCGAGCGTTCCTTTTTTCGCTTTGCCGACCGGTGTCCGCGCTCCTGCGACAATGACCGCTTCTCTCACGCCGATCCCCCCTTGATCGTCCCCGCGTTAGTTGCGGAGCGGTTTTCCTTTCACAAGCATATGCTGCATGCGCGCTTGCGTCTTCGGTTCGCCGATCAGGCTCAAAAACGCCTCGCGCTCCAAATCGAGCAAATATTGCTCATCGACTTCCGTTCCGTACGGCACGTTGCCGCCCGCTAGGACGTACGCCAACTTTTTCGCGATTTTCAAATCGTGCTCGCTGATGTAGCCGGAATGGAACATCGACTGCGCGCCCAACAGCATGGCCGCATAGCCGCTTTCGCCGGCCACCGGCACTTTCTTCCTTACAGGCGGCCGGTATCCTTCCTCATACAGCGAGAGCACAGCCTGTTTCGCTTCATGCAAAAGATGGTCGCCGTTCATCGTAATGCCGTCGCGGTGATTCAAGAAGCCGAGCTCGCGCGCTTCCGCCGCCGATGTCGACACTTTCGCCATGGCGATCGTTTCAAACACGCCAGCCGCGATTTTGACGTAGTCGACATCCACGCCGCGCGGCAGGCTGTTCAACCGTTTGATGTACAGCTCCTTATTGCCGCCGCCGCCCGGAATCAAGCCGACGCCGACTTCAACGAGCCCGAGGTACGTTTCCGCCGCCGCTTGGATGTGCGAAGCCGCCAAGCTCACTTCCGCCCCGCCGCCGAGCGTCATGGCAAACGGCGCGACGACGACCGGTTTCGGATTGTATTTCATGCGAAGAAGCGCTTGCTGGAACTGGCGAACGGCAAGTTCCAATTCAAAAAAGTTTTCGTCTTGCGCTTCCATGAGCATCATCGCCAAGTTCGCGCCGACGCAGAAGTTTTTCCCTTGGTTGCCGATGACCAACCCTTTGTAATTGCGGTTCACTTCCTCAAGCGCCTCGTTGATCATGAAAACGATGTCCGCGCCGATCGCGTTGTTCGGCGAATGGAACTCCAAAAGCGCCACGTCATCGCCGAGGTCGATGAGGCTTGCGCCGGCGTTTTTCTTGATAACCCCGCGCGTTTCTTTCAGCCGGCGGATGTGGATGACTTTTTCGCTTTCTTCTACGGTTTTATATCCGCCCGGAGCATAATAGAACAGCTGGCCGTTTTTCGTTTGATAGAACGAGGTCGCTCCGTCGGCGAGCATGTCCGTAATCCACGCCGGGATGTCGCGCCCTTCCGCCTGCATTTTGCGCACCGATTTTTCAAGGCCGATCGCATCCCATAGCTCAAACGGACCTTGCTCCCAGCCGAACCCCCACTTCATCGCCCGGTCGATCGCGACGATGTCGTCGGCGATCTCCCCGACAAGGCGGGCGGCATATAGCAATGTTGGCGCGATGATGTTCCAAAGGAGCGTGCCGGCGCGGTCGCCGTCGGCATAGACGAGCGCTTGCAGTTTGGCGGCCGTTCCTTTCGCCTGCTTCGCCATCTCCACCGCCGGGGTAACCAGCTTTTGGCGCGGCTCGTACTGCATCGTGACGTAGTTCAGCTCGAGAATGTCTTTTCCTTGCTTGAGGAAAAAGCCTTGTCCGGATTTGCTGCCGAGCCAGCCGTTGTCAAGCATCGTTTTCATCAACTCCGGCACGCGGAACGCCTCTTTTTCTTCCCCTTCGACGTTTTCATATACGTTGTTGGCGACATGGACAAACGTATCGAGCCCGACGACGTCAAGCGTGCGGAACGTCGCGCTTTTCGGCCGGCCGATGAGCGGCCCGGTCACCGAATCGACTTCACCGACGCTATAGCCGCCTTTCATCATCTCGCGGACGGTGACAAGCAGTCCGTACGTGCCGATCCGGTTGGCGATGAAGTTCGGCGTATCTTTCGCCAGCACGACGCCTTTGCCGAGCACGTCTTCGCCGAACGATTTCATATAGGCGACCACAGCCGGATCGGTATGCTCGGTCGGGATGATCTCCAGCAGCTTCAAATAGCGCGGCGGGTTGAAGAAATGCGTGCCTAAAAAGTGTTTTTGGAAGTCTTCCGACCGCCCTTCGGCCATCGCGGCGATCGAGATGCCGGACGTGTTCGAGCTGACGATCGTCCCCGGCGTCCGCACCTCGTCCACACGGGCGAAGACTTCTTTTTTCACTTCCAGCTTTTCCACGACCGCTTCAATGATCCAATCGACTTCCGCGAGCCGGTGGAAGTCATCCTCGAAGTTGCCCGTTTCAATTAAAGCGATGTTGTCTTTGGACATGAGCGGCGCCGGTTTTTGCTTGAGCAGCCGCTCGAGCGCCTGATTAACGAGGCGGTTGCGCACTTGTTTATGCTCGAGCGTCCAACCTTTTGCCTCTTCCTCTTTCGTCAACTCGCGCGGCACGATGTCCAGCAGCAATGTCGGAATGCCGACGTTCGCCAAATGGGCGGCAATGCCGGCCCCCATGACGCCGGACCCTAGCACCGCGGCGCGCCGAATGCGTTTTGCCATTTCGGTTCCCCCTTACACCATTGAATGAATCATCATTCATTTTTTGTGAAAAAAAATATCGTTGAAACCGCTATCTATAACTAAATATATAGTATGTTAGTAATTTTCGCAACCTATTTGCTGCACATTTTTTCTCACATCGTCCGCAAACAGCCGGCTCATACTAAGAACGAGGAGGTGAACCGCGATGGCCCGCTTGAAAAAGAACCCGTCCGAACGCGGGGTCAGCGCCGCGAGCGTCAAAGGCAACGCCGGTCCGACCGTAGAAGCGGATGGCGGGGGCAAACGGACAAGCCAAAACCAGCAGTACAAAAAGCACAACATGCAAGAAGGCTGACGCCGATGCGCCAGCCTCTCTTATTTGCGGATGATTCCTTTGATGACAAACGCCACGTTGGCCGGCCGCTCAGCCAGCCGGCGCATAAAGTAGCCGTACCAGTCCGTGCCGTACGGAACGTAGACGCGCATCGTATATCCTTCGCGCGCCAGCTCGATTTGTCGCTCGGGGCGGATGCCATACAACATTTGAAACTCAAATTGGCTGTTTGGAATGTTGTATTCCTTGACGAGCTGTTTCGTATATTCGATGATGGCATCGTCATGCGTCGCCACCGCCGTATAGTTACCGTTAAGCAAATGTTGCTTGATGATCTTTTTAAAATTCTCATCCACATCCTTTTTGTCTGGAAACGCCACCTCGGGCGGTTCTTTGTACGCCCCTTTGACAAGTCGCAAGTTCGGGCGGTACGGCTTTAAATCTTCAATGTCTTGTTCCGTCCGATACAAATACGCCTGCAGCACCGTGCCGACGTTGTCGTATTCTTTTTTCAACGTTTTAAAAATGTCGAGCGTCTTCTGGCAGCGCGAATAATCTTCCATGTCAATCGTCACAAACACGCCGCGCTCTTTCGCCGCGTCCAAAATGCGGCGCATGTTGCGCATCACGAGCTCATCGGAAATATCGAGCCCCATCGAGGTCATTTTCAGCGACAGCTGCGAATTCAGCTTCTCCCGGCTGATCGCCACGATCGCTTCCAAGCAATGGCGCGCCATCTCATTCGCTTCCCGCTCATTGTCGACAAACTCGCCTAAATAATCGACCGTCACCGCCAAGCCTTTTTCGTTCAACTGGCGGATGACGCGCACCGCTTCGTCGATCGTCTCGCCGGCGACAAATCTGGAAGCGCCGAAGCGGAGGCCGTATCGCTTCGCCAGCTTCGTCAACGTTTTATTTTTGGACAGAAACAAGAACATATCTCGCATCAGCTGCTCCACCATTGCAAGCCCCCTTGTATGGAAACGCATTCACCATCATTATTGTACCACGTTTCCGACCAATTGAATATGTTTTTTCTTCGCCATTCATGTTTTATATGTGCATAATTTTCCACACACCGGACACGCTAAAAAGCGAATGAAAAAGAAAGGAGCGAAACGAAGATGCAGCAACAGCCGCAAATGAATCCACAGGCGGCGATGCCCGCACCGCCGCAGATGGTGTCAACGAAAGACGCGATGTATTTTGCCGACATGATGTCATGGAACTTGCTGGCAGCGAAAAAAGCGCACTTTTTCGCCGCGCAATGCCGCGATCCTGAAGTGGGGCAGGCGATCGAGCGCGCCGGGCAAATGCACGAGCGCCATTATGACATGATTTTGCGCCACTTGCAAAATCCACCGCAGCCGCCGGTGATGTGAAAGGAGGCAGAACGAATGAACACGAAACAAGTACAAAATCCGGAAACGCCCGTTCCGAAAACGCCGCAAATGAACGAGCGGGATTTTTTAAACGATATGCTCGCGACGGAAAAATACATGACCTTGTCGTACAGCGTCTTTTTGCATGAAGCAAGCCATCAAGCATTATATCAGGATATGATGAATATTTTTACGGAAACGCAAAACTGTCAACGCGAGCTGTACGAACTCATGTTTAAAAAAGGGTGGTACAAGCTCGAAGCGGCCGATGCCCAAAAGCTTCAGCAAACGTACCAGCAGTTTCAAGGATATCAGAGCCAGCTGCCGCATTCGTCCCATACAAAGCAATAACAAATGAAACAGGGATGTTCAAGCATGGTCAAGACATCCCTGTTTTGTCCAACATGGTCTTCTCTTCACCAATCGCTTGCCCTCCGTCTATCTGTACTTTATGAAAGATGAAGGGCATTCGACTAGAACATGATGGGCCGCCAAGTGTGGTATAGCGAACGTTTCCGTTAGTCGCTGTCTTTGCACCTGTTGGTGGATGAAGACGTAAATTTTTTCATGTCTATATAAGATAATTTACAATTTATGTTAATAATTTCATCTAAATACAAGTTGATATGAGAGGAATCAGTGGGATGTAAAACAAAATTTCAACTTATATAGAAGGTCAGTCAAAAAATCGCTCATTCGCTTCATCAATAGGAGAACACATGAAAAACAGGATCAAGGCAACAAGGTTTTTCTAATTAAAAATGACATTGCATAGCTGTATCAAAAAATGACCAACCTCCTAGGCAAAGGGGGAAAGGAAGATGGCCACACCAACCGAATCGATATGCAAGATCTTGACGTTATTGAAGCGCTCGCGCGATTTTCAAACTAAGGTGTACCAAAACCAGCCATCGGGACAGAGCGTATCAGTATTTTATATCGAGTCATTGGTTGATATCGATATGATGGTCAAATATTTATATCCTTATTTGATTCATTATCCTTTTACTTCGTTGCAGCATCTCGCCGATGTTCTACCTTTGGAAGACGCACACCTTTCTTCCGCTCCTCGCGACGTCCAGCAAAAATTGCTTGATGGCTATTTAGCCATTCAGCTGATCGAACAAGACGATCTCGTTCTCTTAGTCAAAGCGCAAAAGCAAATCGAGCGGACATTGACGATTCCTGAGGTCGAATTCAGCGTCGTAGGCCCAAAAGAATCATTTATCGAATCGTTGGAAACAAATTTGCATTTGGTGCGCAAACGCATTCCGAGCGAGCGATTAACCGTCAATTTATTCCGGGTCGGCTCGCTCTCACAGACGAAATTAGCTGTTGTATATGTGGATGGCATCGCTGATCCAGAAAATGTGCAAACGGTTATACAACGTATTCAGACCATAGAATTCGACGAGGTCATTGACAGTTCATATATTGTTCAAATCATTTGCGACAACCGGCATTCATTATTTCCTCAACTGCTTGATACCGAGCGCCCGGACCGCGTAGCAGCCGTGCTCGCTGAAGGAAAAGTGGCCGTGATGGTGGACGGTTCGCCACATGCACTCATCGGTCCTACAACTTTGGTTGAATTTTTTTCTTCTTTTGAAGATTATTTTTCAAACTGGATTATCGCTTCTTTTTTTCGTCTGATTCGTCTGTTTTCTGTCGCTTTTTCTATTTTGATTACACCGATTTACGTAGCGACCTTGAATTATCATTATGAACTCATTCCAAAAGATTTGCTTGGCACTCTAATCACGTCCCGAAAGGAAATTCCATTTCCTCCGATTATCGAAGTGCTGTTTCTTGAGTTGACGATTGAGTTGCTTCGCGAAGCGGGAGCTCGACTGCCGACCAAAGTCGGCCAAACGATCGGGATCGTCGGCGGGATCGTCATCGGGACTGCTTCCGTGGAAGCGGGGTTGACGAGCAACGTCCTGCTCATCTTAGTCGCCTTGGCGGCCTTGGCTTCCTTTACCACTCCCGTATATAAAATGGGCAACACCATTCGTTTGCTTCGCTTTCCATTTTTGCTGTTTGCAGAAATGTGGGGGCTGCTCGGGGTAGCGTTTTGCTTTTGCATTTTGATGACGCATCTTTTATCCTTGACTTCTCTGGGGCGACCGTTTCTTTCTCCTTTGTTTCCGCCACGTTGGGGTGATTGGAAAGATGCGTTCATTCGTCTCCCGTTTTCCGAGCAAGCAAAAAGACCCCTTTCATTGCGCCCAAAACAACCGCTTCGCTTTAATAGCGACAAAGCCAAAGCGAAACGAGATATAGAGAACATAGATGAATAGATCAAAATTGGAGGAGGGCAGATGTCATTGATCACAGAACGATCAAAAATTTCCCCATTTATGGTTTTTTATATTATTATGTCCATGCAAATCGGGGTGGGCGTCCTTGGTTTCCAACGGATTATTGCTCAAACTGCCGGCCATGATGCATGGATTTCCGTCTTAGTCGCCGGCGCCGGAGGGCATTTAATTTTAGCATTAATGTATTGGATATTACAAAAAGCCAACGGTGATTTCATCCATCTGCACCATCAATTATTTGGCCGATGGCTTGGCAATGTCTTGTTATTGGCTTTGACCATCTATTTCGCTTCGATGTCTTTCGTCGTACTGCGAACGTACATCGAAGTGATCCAAGTGTGGATGTTTCCGGATTTGCGAACATGGGAATTTGCGCTAGCCTTTTTACTTCTATGCTTATATATCACGCGCAACGGGTTCCGCGTCGTCGTGGGCGTCTGCTTTTTTTGTCTCATTATTCCGTTTTATTTGCTCTTTACCTTTGGATCTGTGTTGGAGTACACCAATTTCCGTCAGCTTCTCCCGGTGCTGGATCATCCTTTGCCCTCGATACTTAAAGCGGCCAAAGAAATGACCTTAACGATGCTGGGCTATGAAACGATACTGCTCTTTTATCCTTTTTTAAAAAACGGGCAACAATCCAGCAAATGGGGACATGCTGCTTTGCTGTCAACTACCCTGTTTTACACGCTACTGACCGTGCTGACTTTGGCGTATTTTAGCGAAAAACAGCTGCAGCGCCAAGTGTGGGCGACACTAACGATGTGGAAAATGGTCGAAATGCCTTTTATCGAACGGTTCGAGTATATCGGCATCGCCAACTGGCTGCTTGTCATTTTGCCTAACGTTTGCTTAGGATTATGGTGCTCTTCGCGCTTGTGTACACACATTTTCCCAATCCAACAAAAATACGCGCTGCTTGTAATCACCTGTATTTGTTTCGCCGCTATTATTGCCGTTCAAGATCGAACCGGAGTAAATACGATCAACGAAGTTATAAGCAAAGTAGGATTTTATTTTCTTTATGCATGGATACCGTTTTTGGCGATACTCACTTATGTTCGCACCAAAAGGAGAGATGCACAATGAAGCGAACAGCGCTGCTTTGGATCGCTCTAGTGGCTGCCCTTCTCTCTGGCTGCCTGCGCAAAGAAATTTTAGATGACATTAGCATTGAGAGCGCCATCGGATTGGACGACGCTGGTGCCAGCAAGATTAGAGGCACCGTTCTCATTCCAATTTATAAGAAAGAGGAAACTACTAATAAAACACTCACTAGCGTGTCGATCAGTGTCAATGATCTGTTGGAAGAGCTCCAGCACCAAGCTTCCGAACCGTTAGTCAACGGCAGCATTGAAATCCTATTGTATGGAAAGCGGTTGGCTGAAAAAGGAATTTTTCCTTTTGTTGATCATTTTCATCGAGACGCAAGTATCGGAACGGGACTTTACTTAGCAGTGGTTGACGGAACAGCAGAACGGCTGTTGAAAGGACATTACGGGCGGCAAGGGAACGCGATCTACTTGTCGAATTTGCTGAAACATAATATTGAACAGCGTGACATTCCAAAGACAAATTTGCATTTATTCTTGAAAGCCTACTACGCTGACGGCCAAGACCCTTTTTTGCCTTACATTCGCCGAGCGGGGAAAAATGTTTATATTCAGGGAATCGCTCTATTTCGGGGCGATCGAGTTGTCGATTACATCCAGCGAAACGATTTGTTTTTTTTTAAAATTTTAACCGATGCTTATACGGAAGGGACACATACGTTACGCATCGATCACAACTTGTACATCTCTATTAAAAATATTGCTACCAGCCGCAACATTTCGTTTTCCGGTTCTCAAACCCAACCACATGTCCACATTCATTTGTCTCTTGAAGGAGTGGTCCGGGAATACAAACCAACGCCTTTTTCGCCATCGATCCGTCCGCTCATTGAACGGCAATTTGAGAAGGAAATCAAAAAGAAAACAAGCGAGCTGATCAAACGTTTTCAGCAACAACAGATCGATCCTATAGGAATCGGAGAATGGGCCAAAAGCCACTACCGCCGATTCCGTTACCGCGATTTCTATCGCCGATATCGCGATTTGCCCGTCCATGTCACCGCCGACGTCCGCATCCGTGACACCGGCATTATTGAGTAACCTTCCCGACCGCCGCGAACCGTTCACAGCCCCGCTTCCAAGCCGGCAGGCGCCGCCCGAGTTCGCGAACAAAAACGCCCGCGCCGCAAGCGAGCGGATGGCCCCTGTTTCACCGCACACCTCGCCAACGCCATGTGACTTTCAGCGGTGATAACTAGCGACAACCAGGGGCGCCAACGGCGATCTCCCCTCAAGAAAGACACAAAGCGTGACAAAAGAAGCGCCCACTTATCTAGCGATGAGAGAGGGTGTCCCGATCGTTTTGGGACACCCCCTCTGGCATCGTTTGCTTAATACCACCAGCCGGGATACGGAGGATAAGGAGGATAAGGCGGGTACGGGTAAAACGGGCGCGGAGCCAAGGCGCCGCCGAGCAGACCGCCCAGAAATCCGCCGACAAACGGAGCACCAAACAGCAAGCCTGGAAACGGCATCGTGTTCCTCTCCTTTCATTACGGAATGGAAGGCTTTACTTTATTCATATGTACCGAACAAAAAAGCGGGTGGGCCGTCCGCCCACCCCTTTTCATTTTCTTACCACCAAATCGGGCCATACCAATACGGATAGAAAAACGGCGGGAACAACGCGCTGCCAAGCAGGCCCCCTAAAAACCCACTAAAAAAAGGAGCGCCAAAGAACGGGAACCCGTACGGCCGCCAAAACCACCACGGACGCCAAATGCGCTCATCGCCCACTTGAAAATGACTCATTCGCCTTCCTCCTTTCACTCGCTTTAGTCCCACTGTATGCAGGAAAATCGCCCGCTGCCTAGGCTAGTACCTAGGAGGCAGGTGATTTCATCTTGTTTATGGCTTTACAATGTCATTTCTCCATTTGAAAAACCTTGTTGCATCAGCCTCTATGTTCACGCGTTCCATCGCCGATCAAGACAAACAGAGGGTTTCATCAACCTGCTAGATGACTGGTGAAAAACGGTTGTTTCTCTATGAACGATGGGGGGAGCGTGTG
>JAAROH010008098.1_pt1 | contig 15399 bp, 13 predicted proteins | sample 7248631 | NCBI WGS metagenome assembly JAAROH01 (sample SAMN09772309, study PRJNA484901) | compost metagenome | isolation source: Vermicomposting unit | place: India
GCCTCCTGTGAGCCGCTGAGCGGCCACAAGAGGCGCCTTTGTCTGCAGCCTGAGGCCGGCTGTGCAGCCGGCCTGTTCTATATGTCATCGGCGGGGTGCGCGCCCCCCGCCTGGTGGGCAGCCCCGCTACTTCAGGGTAGCGGAGCCCTCAGCCAGGGCCTGCTCGGCGTACTTCAGCATGACCTTGACCATCCTGCCGCCGATGCGGCCTCCGATGTGGCCACAGGCGCGTGAGCTCATCTGGGGCCAGCCATGCTGCACGATCTGCTCCGTGAGGCCGGCCTGCTCGGCGACCTCCCACTTCAGCCGGTCCAGGAGCTCATGCGGTAAAACGCGGCGGGTGGGCGTGAACTGAGCCACGGAACACCACCTCCTGCGGTTTTACGCCTGTAGTGTGCGCAGCCGCCGGTGTCGTTATGTCTACCAATGCACGGCACAACGGCCGGCCACGGGCCATCGCTCCCCGCGCACGAAGGAGCAGCAGGCCAATCTGTCGAATGAGTATCCAGTTTTGCCTACCCCCGGAAGCGCGTGGTGCGAGGAGGTCCGGAAGTTGTCAGGTCGCCCGCTTCTCACACTCGACATCGGCACCCGCAAGGTGGCCGGACTCGTCACCGTCACCGGTCGCAAGGGGCTCAGGATCGTCGCCGCAGAGGTCATGGAACACGCCACCCGCGCCATGCTGGACGGCCAGATCCACGACGTTGCGGCCGTGGCCGAGGTCGTTGCACGCATCGTGGCCCGCCTGGAGAAGCGCACAGGCGAATCGCTGCGTGAGGTGGCGGTCGCGGCCGCCGGACGCGCGCTGCGCACGGTGCGCGGTCGCGCCCAGCGTCAGCTTTCGGGACTGACGCAGCTGTCGGCCGACGACGTCTTCAGCCTGGAACTGGAGGCCGTTCAGGCGGCGCAGACGGCGCTCAGCGAGGTCCTGCGCGAGGGCGAGCGGCCGCAGGACTATCATTATGTCGGCCACTCGGTCACCCAGAGCGTGCTGGACGGTTTTCCGCTCACCCACCTGGTCGGTCAGCGGGGCTTCGCCGCCGAGATTGAGGTCATCGCCACGTTCCTGCCCAGGGGCGTCGTCGACTCCCTGCAGGCGGTGCTGGAGATCTGCAACCTGGAGATGGTCGCCCTCACGCTGGAACCCATCGCGGCCCTGAGCGTGGCGGTACCCGAGTCCATGCGCCACCTGAACCTGGCCCTGGTCGACATCGGGGCGGGGACCTCCGACATCGCCCTGACCGCCCGTGGGGCCGTCCTGGCCTACGATATGGTACCCATCGCCGGCGACGAGATTACCGAGGCGCTCTCCGAGGCCTTCCTGCTGGACTTCAACGTCGGCGAGGCCGTCAAGCGCAAGACCGGGTCCGCCGAGTCCGTGACCTTCACCGACATCCTCGGTCAGACGCTGGTGAAATCGCGTGCGGAGCTCGTCGAGGCCATGCAACCGGCCGCCCGGCGGCTCGCCGGGCAGATCGCCCGGCGGATCCTGGCGCTGAACGGCGGCCAGGCGCCCCAGGCCGTCCTGCTGGTGGGCGGCGGGTCGCTCACGCCCGGGCTGACGGAGTACGTGGCGGCCGAGCTGGGACTGCCGCACCAGCGCGTCGCTGTCCGCGGCCGCGACGCGATTGCGGGGGTGGAGGGAGCCCGGAACCTGCTGAGGGGACCGGATGCCATCACGCCCATCGGCATCGCCGTCGCTGCGCGCGACCATTCCACCCTGGGCTTTTCGTACGTCTACGTCAACGGCGGCGGTGTGCGGCTGTTCCGGCCGGGCCGGCTCACGGTGGCCGACGCGCTGCTGGCGGCCGGGATTTCCATCCGGGAGCTGCAGGGCAGCGTGGGCAAGGGGCTGACGGTCACTGTGAACGGCCAGCTCCGCATGGTACCCGGCACCTTCGGAAAGCCGGCGCGCATCCTGGTCAACGGCGAGCCGGCGGGGCTGGAGGCGCCCGTGCAGCACCACGACCGCATCGACGTGGAGCCCGGCACCCCCGGGCAGCCCGGGCGGGCGACGGTGGCCGAGGTGGCGCCTGAAGCGGCCGAACGGCTGACCGTCACCCTGGACGGCACCGTCCACACACTCGCACCGCTGGTGACCGTCAACGGGGAGCCCTCCGGGCCGGACCGGGAACTGCGGGACAACGACGTGGTGGTGGTCCGGCCGCTGCGCACCGTAGGGGATGTGCTGGCCGCGCTGGGATACGACGACCCGTCGACAGGAGAGGTCATTCGGTATACACTGAATGGCAGCCCCGGTTCCATCGTCTGGCCGCGTCGCACCGTCCTCGTGAACGGCCTGTCCGCCGGGGCGGATGCCCTGGAGATGCCGGTGCACTCGGGCGACCGGCTCGAGATCCGCGACCACCCGCCGCTCACCGCAGGGGAACTGGCGGAGCGGCTGGGCGGGGGCCGGGCGATACGCATCCGGCTGAACGGCGAGCAGTACAAGGTGCCGGCCGGGGGCCTGCAGGTGATGGTCAACGGCCTTCCGGCGGGGCCCTCCGACCCGCTCCGGGCGGAGGATCAGATCGTCGTCACCGTCCGCGACGAGCCGCCGATCTTCGCCAACTTGCTGGTGGCGGCCGGGGTGACGCCCACGCCGCCCCCAGGCAAGCGGCAGCTGGTGATGCGGCTGAACGGTCAGGAGGCGGAGTTCGTCACCCCCATATCGGACGGTGATGACGCGGAGATCGAATGGATTTGAGGGGAATCTATGACGCCTGACGCCATAGACATGGAGCGAGTGTCACCCCCGCAGGAGGTGATCGCGCGGTGAACCTGGAACGCCTGGGTTCCATTACATCTGAGCTCTCGACGAGCCTGCTGAAGTCCATCGTCGTTCCGCAGAGGAGCCTGCGCGCATGGTTCGCCCGCCACCGCTCTTCCAACCCGCGAAACAAGAACGGCCGCCCCGACGGGCGGCCCGAACGTGAACTGGACGTGTCCACCGCGGAGTTTCCCGCGGGGCCGGTGATCCTGATGGGCGGCACGCCGGTACCCGATGAGGCCGTCGTTGCGGCGGTGCACCTGTCGGGCGGCCGGTCCGCACGGCTGGCCGTGGTTCCGGCCGCGGCCGGCGGCGACGCGGCCGAGGCCGCGGCCGTGGCCGCACGGGCCTTCACCCGGTTCGGCATGAAACACGTGGAGCCGGTGCTGCTGGACAGCCGGGAGAAGGCGGCCGACCCCGAATGGGTCGCCCGGCTGCGGGAATACGACGCCATCGTGCTGTGCGGCGACAGTCCCGCCCGCGGCCTGCACGTCCTGCAGGCGACGGCGGCGGCCGCGGCCCTGCGGGACCACGTGAAGGCCGGCCGGCTGCTGGTGGGCATCGACGCCGGGGCGGCGATCCTGGGGAGCCGGCTGTTCCCCCACGAGGCCGAAGACGGCATCACGGTCGGGCTGGGCATCGTGCCGGCCCTGCTCATCGACCCGGGCTTCAGCGGCGCCCAGCGCTTCAGCCGGCTGGTCCGGGCGATGTCGGCGCCGGAGGCGGCGGCGATGATGGGGGTGGGGCTCGACGCCCAGACCGGGGTGCTGATCGCAGACGGCGAGGCGAAGGTGCTGGGCGAGGCCCGGGTGACCGTGCTGGACCCCTGGGAGCGAGGGACGCCCAGCGAGGACCGGCCGGGCGGGCTGAAGGTCCATCTCCTCACCGACGGGTACCGGCTCGACTTCCGCACCCGCCGGGCCTTCCCGCCCGAGCGCCCGGAGCCGGACGGCAAGTGAACGACGTACCAGAGGACCACCGCACGGGGTGGTCCTTTTTCGCGCCTTCTGGCGGAGGTATGAAGGGGAGTAACAGGTGGCGGTCCCCCCTGGATTAGCGGGGCTCTGGCCCGGACGCGAGCAGGCCCGCCGGGATGCCCGCGGGCCGCTTGCGTGTTACAACTTGTCGGGGGTCAGGGTGTTGATCTGGAACGGGACGCCGAATTTGTCTGTTAGGAAGGCGTACGCAGGGCTCCACTCGGTCTTCTGCAACGGCACGTCGATCCGCCGCGCGCATTCGGCGAGGGCGGCGTAAATGCGCTCAGCCTCCGCAACCGTGTCGACCAGCAGGGCGATGGTCACCTGGTTTCCGACGGCGTACTCCTACCCCGGGTAGGTGTCCGAGAACATCAGAGCCGACTCGCCGATCGTGAGGTGTGCGTGCATCACGCGATTCTCCGCCTCTTCGGGCATCCCGGGGAAGGGATTGTCTCCGAACCGGATGATGCCCTCAATCTTGCCGCCGAGCACCTCCGCGTAGAACTGAATGGCCTCCTGGGCGTTGCCGTCGAGCACGAGGTACGGGTTGATGCGCACAGCCATGGAATCCTCTCCTTTGCTGCACCGATTGGGGCGGTCTTCGGTGATGAGGGCCCTGCGGGCCGTTGACAGTCAGAATCTCAGGACAGGGTTCGAAGGGGACGCGCATTCCCGCAGCGAAGGGACCCTCTGTCCAGTGTGAGCCCAACCCTGGCTGTGCGATTCAGGACCCGTCGCGCTGTCCGGCGTCGTCAGTGGTCGTGACGCAGGCCGGTGAAAGCCACTGGATGGAACGCAGATCCGGGCAGGAGCGACAGCCCGACCAGGGGCACTTCCCGGCGAAGTGAAGGAGCCGGGAAAAGAGTCAGGCGGGGAGGGAAGGGGGGTGCGTATTCCGGTCAAATCGACCAGTGACTCCGGTTCAAGTCGACCACCGATTCCGACCCAAAAGACCAGCCTTTCCAATGCCATCCGACCGGGTCGGTGGGTCTGAGGGATTGAGCGATAGTTTGGCATCGTTAATCCATGGTTGGCCGGAATGCCCGGGATTTTCCATACTAGGTTAGTCCTCCGTCTACACGGTAAGTGCATGAGAAGTCCGACCGAAGATACCGAAACAGAGGTTTCAAACTGCAGGATTCGATTACCTACTGTCGAACAACTCAGTATACGAAATAGTCGCTGTTGGGAGTGGCTGGTTTGACGGACACAGGTCCTCTTTTCGCCCACTCACCAGGAGAGACCGGCAAGCCTCAGGACCTATGGGAACATCTCCAGCAGGTCGCAAACTTGACAGCGGCCGCTGCTTCCAAATTAGACGCTCGGGACCTGGGCTACTGGGCGGGCTTATGGCACGACCTCGGGAAGGTTCATCCACACTGGCAGGCTTACCTGCGTCAGGGAATCCGGAGCGGTGGTCCGGATCACAAAGGGGCGGGGGCAGTGCTCGCCCTGCATTACGCACCAGGGCTGGCCCCGATCATTGCCGGTCATCACGGCGGCCTCAAGGACGCAGGTGACATCAAGTCCTGGCTCCAGGCCCGACAGCGAGAGTCGTACATTCAAGAAGCCCTGGAGAGAGCCCGCACCTGCTGGCCTGGCATTCTCCCTACCGGCCGAATTCCCATCCCTCCGCATGTGAATCGGGATCCTCTAACCGGGGAGTTTTTCACGCGCCTGCTCTTCTCCGCCCTGGTGGATGCGGACCGACTGGACACCGAAGCTCATGCCAGTCCCTCCAGAGCAGTGCTGCGTGAAGCTCAGGCTCGGACCCCGGCGCAGCTTCTTGAACAACTCAAGCAATACATGGCTAAGTTGAGCGGTCACCGCACAGATCCCGTCGGACAGGCCCGGCACCGAGTCTATACGGCCGCCCTTGAGGCCGCCGATCAAGCCCCTGGTTTCTTCCGCCTCACGGTGCCCACCGGAGGAGGGAAGACCCTCTCCGGCCTCGCCTTTGCCCTGGCCCATGCTGCCCGGCACGGGCTGGACCGGGTTATTGTGGCAATCCCCTACACGAGCATCATCGAACAGACGGCCGATGTCTACCGCCGTGTCCTTAGTGATGAGGTAGTCCTGGAACATCACAGCAGCATGGAACCTCCGGAGGACCCCGACAACCTGACCCCGACTGAGGTCTGGGCATCTCTGGCGGCAGAGAACTGGGATGCCCCGGTGGTGGTCACCACGACGGTGCAACTCTTTGAGAGCATGTTCTCCAACCTGCCGTCTCGCTGCCGCAAGCTCCACAACCTGGCCCGGAGCGTGATCATTCTGGACGAGGTCCAGACCCTTCCCACAACTCTGTTGGAGCCCATCCTGGACGGACTCCAGCAACTGGTCAGCCACTATGGAAGCAGCGTAGTCCTCTGCTCTGCCACCCAGCCGGCACTGGACGAGAGCCCCTACCTCAAGGGGCTTCCGAATGTGCGGGAGATCGCCCCGGATCCGCCTGGGCTTTTTGCTGCCCTCCGGCGAGTGGAATATGAACTGCCTGCGGCTGTCGAGTCCTGGACCTGGGAGCGGGTCGCTGAAGAGATGCGGAAGTCCCGCCAGGTGCTTACGGTGGTCAACACCCGGGCGGATGCCCGGGCCCTGCTTGATGCCCTGGATGACCCTACTGCCCTGCACCTCTCCACCCTCCTTTGCGGTGCCCACCGCCGGGATGTGCTTGCTGAAGTGCGCCGGCGTCTGGAGCACGACGAACCGTGCCGCCTGGTCGCCACCCAGGTGGTAGAGGCTGGCGTCGACCTGGACTTTCCCGTGGTACTTCGAGCCCTTGGCCCTCTGGATCGGATCGTTCAGGCCGCCGGCCGCTGCAATCGTGAAGGGCACCGGCCTGCCGGGCGGGTGCTGGTCTTCCGGCCCGCTCAAGGCGGGCTCCCACCAGGCCCGTATCGGACGGCAACTGAAACCACTGAGATGCTGCTTGCCCAGGGGCCTTGTGATCTCCACGACCCGGCCCTTTACTGGCACTACTTTTCCATCCTTTATCAGCGTACGGAACTGGACATTCACGATATCCAGGCGCTGCGCCGGCAGCTCCGGTTTGCCACGGTGGCCCATCGATTCCGGATGATCCCCGAGGAGACAGTGCCGGTCGTCGTGCGATACGAGGGACCCACAGGAGCGAGGCACCTGGAGCGCTTGGAAGCGCTGCGGTCCGAGGCAGCCCGGTCCGGAACCCCCGGTCGCTGGTTCTGGCGCCGACTTCAGCCCTACCTGGTACAGGTGCCCCGGCATCTTCTGACCCGTTACCAGGCCGAGGGACTGGTCGGAGAGTTCCTTCCCGGTGTGGTGCCAGGGCTCTGGGAGTGGCGGGGCCGCTACGACCAGGTGCGGGGGCTGGTAGAGGGGGCCCCGGACCCGAGTGACTGGGTGTGGTAACGAACCTGAACGGGGGGAGATGATGCCATGACAGCCCTGCCGCCCCTGGTGGTCAAGGTCTGGGGCGAGTTTGCTTGCTTTACCCGGCCGGAAATGAAGGTAGAACGGGTCAGCTACCCGGTGATGACCCCATCTGCCGCCCGCGGCGTGTTGGAGGCGATCTTCTGGAAGCCGGAGTTTCAGTGGCATGTTCGGGAGATCCACGTACTACGGCCCATCCGATACATCTCCATCGTCCGGAACGAGGTCCGTTCCCGGGCAGTGGTGGCCACCGCCGAAAAATGGGCTCGGACAGGCCAGGGAGGCTTCTTTGCCGAGGAGATGCGGACCCAGCGACACACCCTCGCCCTCCGGGATGTGGCCTATCTCATCTATGCCGATATTCGCCTCCGGCCTGATGTAACGGACGATGTGGCCAAGTACCGGGACCAGTTCCGCCGCAGGGTGAACCGGGGCCAGTGCTTCCACACCCCGTACCTGGGCACCCGCGAATTTGCTGCGGCCTTTGCACCCCCAGACGGCACAGAAGAGCCCATACCGGAGAGCATGGAGATCGGAAACATGCTTTTCGATCTCCAGTATGAGGCCGGCCGGTCCGGGCGCGGGAAGCCGATCTTCTTCCCAGCACGCCTGGACCGGGGTATCTTGCGGGTGCCGCAGGACCTGTACGCTGCGGTTGAGCCTTCACCAGCACTCACCAAGTAAAGGGGGTGATCGCAGGTGTTGCTCCAGCGGTTGGCTGAGTTCGCCGGGCGGCTGGAATTGCCGCCGGCAGGGTATGGCAAGCTGCGAGTCCGGTGGCTGGTGGACCTGGATCCCGAAGGACGGTTGTTGAAGATAGTGGACTTGGCCACGAGCAACAAGGGCCAGGATGCCAGAGGCATCGAGGTGTTAGCGCCGGACCTGCGGCGGAGCGGCGACAAGTTAGTCGCCCGTCTCCTACTGGACAACGGGGAGTATGCCCTCGGAGTGGCCCGACCTGATGTACCACCAGAGAAGGTTGCCCTGCGTCACAAGTCCTTTGTGGATCAGGTTCGGGATTGTGCCAAGGCCACCGGTGAGCCGGCGGTGGCCGCTGTGTTGCGTTTCTTGGAAGCAGGCCTCCCGGGCCTGAGCCTACCCGCTGACTTTGACCCCAGCCTGAACGTCACCTTTGCCGTGGCCGGGGAGTGGACCATCCGCCTGAAGAGTGTTCAGGCCTACTGGGCTCGACTCATGAATCCCGAGCACACCGCCGGAGACGGGAAGGAACCCGTCATGACCTGTCTCGTGTGTGGCCGGGAGCGCCCGGCTGTGGAACGGCTGCCGGTACCGATCAAGGGAATTCCCGGAGGCCAGACCACCGGGATGCCCTTGATCTCGGCCAATGAAGACGCCTACGAGTCGTACGGCCTCAAGGCCTCTCACATCGCCCCCATCTGTTATGAGTGCGCTGAGGTCACCCACAAGGCTGCCAACGCCTTGATTGAAGGGGTGGAGGGAGCTCCAATTCGGATTGGTTCCATGCTGTATGTCGGATGGACCCGAGAGCCAGTTGGCTGGGACTGGTCCAGCTTCATGCTCAGCCCCAGTGCGGACCAGGTCCGGGCGCTCCTTACTGCCCCACTGGGGGGACGAGCGGAATCCCTTACTGTCGACGACACCGCCTTTTACGCCGTCGCCCTCACTGCCAGCGGTGCCCGAATTGTGGTCCGGGACTGGATGGACACCACCTTGGGCCAGGTCAAGGCCAGTTTGCGCCGGTACTTTGCCCGGCAGCGCATCGTAAGCCCTGACGGTTCAGAAGGACGACCTCTCAGCCTCTTTGAGCTAGCTGTCGCCACCGTACGTGATCTGAAAGACCTCACACCTCAGGTACCCACCTTACTCCTTCGGCACGCACTGCTGGGATCACCGTTACCCGGGTGGCTTCTCTATCAGGCGGTACGGCGGAATCGGGCCGAACAGAGGCTAACCCATGCCCGGGCCGCCTTGATCAAGATGTGCATTGTTGACCACTTGAACCTTACTTCAGGGGAGGATGACCTCGTGTCACTGGTTCCAGACCATCCTAGCCGCGCTTACCAGTGTGGCCGGCTTCTGGCAGTGCTGGAGTCCATTCAGCGCCAGGCGATCTCAGCGAAATCCACGTTGGTAGACCGCTACTACGGTGCGGCCTCATCGGCGCCGGCCTCCGTTTTTGGCCCTCTCCTCCGTAACGCTCAGGCCCATTTGTCCAAGCTGCGGAAAAACCCGTCCACTCGCGGCGCATACGAGGCCCTGTCTCAGAGGTTGGAAGAGGTGCTGGGTCACTTCGTGCCGCCTGAGTTCCCGCGTGTACTCGGTCTAGAGGACCAGGGGCTCTTCGCCCTGGGCTACTACCACCAGCGTGCCCATGACCGGGCAGCCGCCCGCAACCGGCGGCAGAGTCAGGGCGATACCGAGCCGGACAACGGTGAAGAATCCGCGTAGAAGCAACCGGCGAAACAACACACAAAACCGATCACGAGGAGGAATTACCATGGCCCTTCCCGTTCACTTGGACCCCGAGCGGCGACATGATTTCGTCCTGCTCTTTGATGTGCACGATGGAAATCCCAATGGCGACCCGGATGCCGGCAACCTTCCCCGTGTCGATCCCGAGACCATGCAGGGGCTGGTCACGGATGTAAGCATAAAACGCCGGGTTCGCAACTGGGTCGATGCCACCCGAGGCCAGGAAGAGCGCATGAAGATCTATGTCCAGAACAAGGGCATTGCCCTCAACGACCTGCACCAGCGGGCATACACGGCGCTCAACAAGAAGCCTTCCGGGTCCAAGCAAGATCGGGCCACGGTGGAGGCGATACGGGCCTGGATGTGTGAGAACTTCTACGACATCCGGACCTTCGGCGCCGTCATGACCACCGAGGTGAATGCCGGCCAGGTGCGGGGACCAGTGCAGATCAGTTTCGCCCGTTCTATCGATCCCGTAGTCCCCCTGGACCTTTCGATCACCCGGGTGGCTGTTACTCGGCCGCAGGACGCACAGGTGGTAGAAGGGGAGGGTGACCGGGAAGGGGGCAAGGTAACCGAAATGGGCCGCAAAGCCATTCTGCCCTATGCCCTGTTCCGGGCCTTCGGGTTTGTAACCCCAACCTTCGCCCGGCAGACCGGCTTCGATGCCCGCGATCTGGAGGTCCTCTGGGAGGCGCTTATCCGGGGCTGGGAACTGGATCGGTCCGCGAGCCGCGGCCTGATGGCCTGCCGGGGACTGTACGTCTTCAGCCATGATCATCCTCTGGGCAACGCCCCAGCCCACCAACTTCTGGAGCGGGTACTGATTCGCCGCCGGGACGGAGTGCAGGTGGCCCGGTCGATCTCTGACTATGTAATTGAGGTAGACGACCAGGGTCTGCCGGAGGGAGTGCACCTAACCCGACTGGTGGGGTGATTCGCATGGACCTCGGCCAGCAGTGGCCCGAGGAGGAGTGGGTTCCTATCTCGGCCCTGGAGCATTACAGTTACTGTCCCCGGCAGTGTGCCCTTATCCACCTTGAGCAGGTCTTTGATGAGAATGTTTATACCCTCCGTGGCCGGGCGATCCATGAACGGGTCGACACCGTGGAAGCCACTGAAGAAGAGGGAGTGCACTGCGAGCGGGCTCTGCCCCTGTGGTCGATCCGGTACGGGCTTATCGGCCGGGCGGACGTCGTGGAATTTCGGGACCAGGTGCCCTACCCGGTAGAATACAAGCACGGCCCCCGCCGCCGGCGGGAGCACGACGACCTTCAGCTATGTGCTCAGGCACTGTGCCTGGAGGAGATGTTCGGCGTCCCGGTCCCGGCGGGGGCTATCTACCACGCAAGCAGCCGCCGGCGGAGGGAAGTCGTCTTTACGCCTTTACTCCGTGACCGGACCCTCTCCGTTGTCGAAGCTGTCCGCAAGCTATTGCGGTCACAAACTCTGCCCCCGCCGGTACAAGATGCCCGTTGCCGTAACTGCTCCCTCAACGATGTCTGCCTCCCCGTTGTAATCCGGCACCAGGAACGGAACGCTCAGGCATACGGAAAGCTGTTTCAGATCGCTGAGGAGCGTGGAGCCGGGTGCGACAGCTCTTGAACACCCTGTACGTCACCACACAGGGCGCCTATCTGCACTTGGACCATGAGACCATCGTACTCGAACTGGAGGGGGAAAAACGCTTTCAGGCGCCCCTGCACCACCTGGGCGCTGTGGTCTGCTTCGGCAACATTCTCGTTAGTCCCGCCCTCATACATCGGTGTGCAGAAGACGGCCGCACCCTGGTCTTTCTGGACCGGCACGGTCGGTTCAAGGCCCGGATTACAGGGCCTACTACTGGTAACGTCCTACTGCGACAGGCCCAGTATCGGGTTGCTGCTGATGCTGCCCGATCGCTGGCTGTTGCTCGCTGTATGGTGGCGGGTAAATTGCGAAACGGTCGGACAATACTCTTGCGGGGTGCCCGGGAGGCGTCTACACCGGAAGGTGCCACTGCCCTGCGAGAGGCAGCGAATGCTCTCGCGACCTCCCTATCCCGCTTGCCCGGCGCCGATACGCTGGACGTAGTTCGTGGTCTGGAAGGAGAGGCAGCTCGCCGGTACTTTGAGCACTTTGATCGGATGATCCGGGTAAACCAGGAGACCTTCCGGTTTCAGGGCCGGACCCGCCGTCCACCCCAGGACCCAATCAACGCCCTGCTCTCCTTTCTGTACACCCTGCTCCGTGCGGACTATGTCGCCGCAGCGGAAGGCGTGGGACTCGATCCACAGGTAGGTTTCCTTCACGAAGTGCGGCCCGGACGCCCAGCCCTTGCTCTCGACCTGATGGAAGAGCTCCGCCCCATCCTCGCTGACCGCCTGGCCCTGACGCTAATCAATCGGCGGCAGGTCACCCCCGACGACTTCGAGGAGCGCCCTGGGGGAGCTGTATACCTGAACGACCGGGGGCGCAAAACGGTGGTCGTGGCCTATCAGGAGCGCAAACAGGAAGAAGTACAGCATGAAGTGCTGGAGCAGAAAGTGCCCCTTGGGCTCATCCCTCACATTCAGGCCCGGTTGCTGGCCCGGCACCTACGGGGTGACATGAAAACCTACCTGCCTTTTGTGTACCGATAGGCCTCCCTGAATCCGAACCACCACTCTCATGTGCGAGGTATTTATCTCGATGAAAGGTGAGGCATGTGCAGATTCTTGTTGCCTATGACGTTAATACCGAAACGGCTTCCGGCCGTCGGAGGCTGCGTCGGGTGGCGCAAGTCTGCCTCAACTATGGGCAACGGGTGCAGAAGTCGGTGTTCGAGTGCACAGTGAACGAAGCCCAGTACGAAGGACTGGTGCGGGACCTTCTGGACGAGATCGACCAGTCAGAAGACAGCTTGCGCATCTACCGCCTGATGGAACCCAAGGAACAGTACGTACAGGAGTTCGGTGTTTTCCGTGCGGTCGACTTTGAAGGCCCGCTCGTTCTCTAAGTGCGAACCAGTAATGCTGACAAAAACCCGGGGGGTTCGCAAGTGTCTCCAAGGCCAGGTAGGAAGCGGGTATTGCGTTTCACCTGTCACCGTAGGATATTGCCGAAACGCTCTCTGCAATGCGGTTCGCAAAACCAGGACCGACACCTGGCTCAGAAAGCGGCCTCTCCTCGGGTAGGGTAGCACCCGGCCGCGAGGCCGGGTGAGGATTGAAACTTCAAGCGGTTCGGCAAGACGTGGACGGACTGGAGGGTAGCACCCGGCCGCGAGGCCGGGTGAGGATTGAAACCTGCAGCTTCTTCCGGACCGTGGCCGGGCTCACGTAGCACCCGGCCGCGAGGCCGGGTGAGGATTGAAACGTGTGCATCCCTGCGGAATGGCTGCTCAATCCTGAGTAGCACCCGGCCGCGAGGCCGGGTGAGGATTGAAACATCGGGCGTACACCTTCTCCAGCATGCGCAACACTGGTAGCACCCGGCCGCGAGGCCGGGTGAGGATTGAAACAAGGAGGCCAAGACCGAGAAGATCCAGCGGGGCGGTAGCACCCGGCCGCGAGGCCGGGTGAGGATTGAAACCTTGGTTGCCTTCCTAGACTCCATGGACCTCTGCGTAGCACCCGGCCGCGAGGCCGGGTGAGGATTGAAACCTCTGCCCACATGCGCGCTTCCTCGCGCAGCTGCTCGTAGCACCCGGCCGCGAGGCCGGGTGAGGATTGAAACGGCCTCGCCTCGATTCGCTCGACACGTCCCTGCTCTGTAGCACCCGGCCGCGAGGCCGGGTGAGGATTGAAACCTCGGATGGTTGCTCTCGAAACCGACCTCGACATCGTAGCACCCGGCCGCGAGGCCGGGTGAGGATTGAAACACCGCCTTGTCGATCGAGATCTCCGTGCTCAAATAGGTAGCACCCGGCCGCGAGGCCGGGTGAGGATTGAAACTGGATGGTCGGTGTCTGGTCCTGGCTCTCGTTCCCGTAGCACCCGGCCGCGAGGCCGGGTGAGGATTGAAACTGGGAGGCGCTGCGGGCCTGGCAGCCCGACCGCGTAGCACCCGGCCGCGAGGCCGGGTGAGGATTGAAACGCGACAACGCTTGAGCAGACGCTGTGCTAGCTCCGTAGCACCCGGCCGCGAGGCCGGGTGAGGATTGAAACATCAACATCGTCTGCTGGGAGAAGCAAGCCGAGGCCGTAGCACCCGGCCGCGAGGCCGGGTGAGGATTGAAACTAGAAGAGTCGCGATCATTCGACGAGGTTCGCTCGGAGGTAGCACCCGGCCGCGAGGCCGGGTGAGGATTGAAACATCACCAGCATGGTGGAGCGGATCGCAACTCAGACGTAGCACCCGGCCGCGAGGCCGGGTGAGGATTGAAACGCAGCATCCGCTCCGGCCGCTTCGTGAGCACCTGGGTAGCACCCGGCCGCGAGGCCGGGTGAGGATTGAAACCACTCTGGAATCGGCGGCACCACCGTCACCCACTCCTGTAGCACCCGGCCGCGAGGCCGGGTGAGGATTGAAACCTACTACTCAAGGGAAGTCGGAACGAGATTCCGACCGTAGCACCCGGCCGCGAGGCCGGGTGAGGATTGAAACCCACGTAGGCCGGATTAAGGATGGCCTGTTCCACGTAGCACCCGGCCGCGAGGCCGGGTGAGGATTGAAACATCCTGAATCCTCCTCTCGATCTTGTCGATCACCCGTAGCACCCGGCCGCGAGGCCGGGTGAGGATTGAAACATGTCCCCGGTTCGGTCGTAGACGATGGATGCAAGTAGCACCCGGCCGCGAGGCCGGGTGAGGATTGAAACCATGGTGATCTACTACAAGCTCAACGGCATGAAGCGGTTAGCACCCGGCCGCGAGGCCGGGTGAGGATTGAAACCTGCTGGCGAGGCTCGCCATCGCGACGGGGACAAGTAGCACCCGGCCGCGAGGCCGGGTGAGGATTGAAACACGAAGATGCGCCGCGGCTTGCGCCACCGCAGAGTAGCACCCGGCCGCGAGGCCGGGTGAGGATTGAAACGGGATTCCTCTGGCCGCAAGACGTACCGGATCTGGAGTAGCACCCGGCCGCGAGGCCGGGTGAGGATTGAAACTTCACCCGGGTGCGCCAGCCATCAGCCGGAGGCAGGTAGCACCCGGCCGCGAGGCCGGGTGAGGATTGAAACGTCGCGTCTCTATGCAGCATCTCGTCGGGCGGCGTAGCACCCGGCCGCGAGGCCGGGTGAGGATTGAAACCTGGACACGTCGCCGCTCATCCGCCAGGAGCGAGGTAGCACCCGGCCGCGAGGCCGGGTGAGGATTGAAACATGAGTTCGCACGCGAGCAGGCCGACCTGGCCGGGTAGCACCCGGCCGCGAGGCCGGGTGAGGATTGAAACAGGTATCCGCCCATGACAGCGTAACGCTGGCGGAGTAGCACCCGGCCGCGAGGCCGGGTGAGGATTGAAACATGTGTCTTTAGCTTAGTGGTGAACACGCTGGCGGTAGCACCCGGCCGCGAGGCCGGGTGAGGATTGAAACGTCACCAACGCCAACTAACCGAAGGGGGAGGGTGGTAGCACCCGGCCGCGAGGCCGGGTGAGGATTGAAACAGCGAGTTGATGATGCCTCCCAACACCCCGGACATGCGGGTAGCACCCGGCCGCGAGGCCGGGTGAGGATTGAAACACGACTCCGACGCTGGAAGAGACGGAGGATTGACCAGGTAGCACCCGGCCGCGAGGCCGGGTGAGGATTGAAACCGGGCCCGGTAGACCTCGCGCTCGGACACGTTCAGTAGCACCCGGCCGCGAGGCCGGGTGAGGATTGAAACCGGG
>JAAROH010008099.1_pt1 | contig 15358 bp, 16 predicted proteins | sample 7248631 | NCBI WGS metagenome assembly JAAROH01 (sample SAMN09772309, study PRJNA484901) | compost metagenome | isolation source: Vermicomposting unit | place: India
AAACCGTGGATTTGGAAAACGAGGTGCCGCATAATTCCTCCGTGATTTGGGTGATTTTTCGGGTGGACACCCCGTTTACGACCATTTCCATGAGGGCCAGTACCAGAGCTTGTTCGCTCCGTTGATAACGTTGAAAGAGTTCAGTGGAAAACTCCCCATCCCTTGTCCGCGGCACGCGCAAGGTCAACCGTCCCACCCGAGTCGTCAATTGCCGGGGATAAGACCCGTTTCGATAGCCTTTTCGCTCCTCTGTGCGCTCATAACGGCCGGCGCCAAGTTGATCCGTTAACTGGGCTTCAAGGATTTGATTCAAGACCTGTTCCAACAGTTTGGCCAGTCCTTGATCTTGCGACAGGAACCCGTGCAGGATTTCATCGCTTATTGTAATATTGTATTGAGCCATAGTTGCTTTCCTCCTTTTTGTTTTTTGTTTTGGTCAATGTCCATTCTATCAAAGGGAAAGCAACGTGGCTCTTTTTACATTTCCTTTTTACACAATTTTACGGACTCAACTCAACGGGGGGTTTTTCTAGGGGTAATAGGTTAAAAGGAAAGACGTGGATTGATATTTGAAGCCCTGCACGGAAAGCTTTTTCTGCCGTTTTAAGGACGTCTCCATCAGTTTGTTTTCGCACGACCAAAGAAGTGATGATCCTGCCCATCCTTCAATTTTGACCGTCGAAATGAAAGAGCCCTCCTAGAATTTCGGAACCCGTCAGTATTTCAATGTGTTTTTTTTCTGTTTGCTTGGTAGTCCATCCTTTGTATCCGGCTACGTTCAAATAAACCAATCAATCCTCAACGTCGGCTTTTTGACGAAAGTCCTTTTATATCCCACTACGTTCAAATAAAACCATGGCCCGAATTCACGCCCTCCGATGGAATAGACCTTTATATCCCACTACGTTCAAATAAAACACCCGGATAAATCAAATCCGGGTTTTTGATTTTATTTCTTTATATCCCACTACGTTCAAATAAAACGAAGGTCTCAAAGACAGAGTTTGAGAGCTTACAAATCTTTATATCCCACTACGTTCAAATAAAACATTATTTACGATCTCATATTCAATTTTCACGACTTGTTTCTTTATATCCCACTACGTTCAAATAAAACGCAGTCAGAAAGGTGATACGAAAACATATCAAATGAACTTTATATCCCACTACGTTCAAATAAAACATAAATATGACTGCAGATGTTTATTTGCATATAACACTTTATATCCCACTACGTTCAAATAAAACCGCCAGGCTCCAATCGGTGTCGGAGCCTTGGACTTCGCTTTATATCCCACTACGTTCAAATAAAACGCATATGCCGCAGTCGGGACGCCTCTTTTGCGCAGTTCTTTATATCCCACTACGTTCAAATAAAACACAACCAAGGTCAAACCATCACGAACCATGAAACCCTTTATATCCCACTACGTTCAAATAAAACTCTTCTTCCAAGTTGTTCAAAAAGTCTATGATATGTTTCTTTATATCCCACTACGTTCAAATAAAACGATTTGCACAACAAAATTCCTTTCGACTATGGTTACTTTATATCCCACTACGTTCAAATAAAACAAATATTTTCCGGCATTCGTTTTTTCATCGGATCTACCTTTATATCCCACTACGTTCAAATAAAACCTGTCCGGATCCAGACGGTATCCTTTCCAGCTTTCGTTTCTTTATATCCCACTACGTTCAAATAAAACAACGGAGGTCATAACTACATTAAATTTTACGATGACGTCTTTATATCCCACTACGTTCAAATAAAACAATGAGTAAAATCCACGTTTTACCAGACGAAAATTTCTTTATATCCCACTACGTTCAAATAAAACATGTTCGCGGGAAGTGAAGCCCGAGGAACTGATCTATCTTTATATCCCACTACGTTCAAATAAAACGGGGCATCCTCTCGATTGAATTGCAAAAGGCCTTCATCGCTTTATATCCCACTACGTTCAAATAAAACCGACATCATCGGGCGTCTGTTTTCGTAGCTCCTTCTTTATATCCCACTACGTTCAAATAAAACTTCTTCTCTCCGTAATTCGGAGAGAAGATCATACCAACTTTATATCCCACTACGTTCAAATAAAACGTACAAGAGACTAAAGAATGAGCTGGGTTTGGATCCTTTATATCCCACTACGTTCAAATAAAACGTCATATTCTCTACTATTGATGAGTACCTTCGCTTTCCTTTATATCCCACTACGTTCAAATAAAACATTGAGCGGTCGCCGGCTTATCGACCGTCACCTTCCCTTTATATCCCACTACGTTCAAATAAAACCTATCTTTTCTAACTTCGTACCGGTCAGTTCTTCGACCCCTTTATATCCCACTACGTTCAAATAAAACGGTAAACTCCAAAAAGCCGGAATGGTTACTGTACCTTTATATCCCACTACGTTCAAATAAAACGTATACGAAAAATCCCCGTTCGGATCGTCAAGCTCCTTTATATCCCACTACGTTCAAATAAAACCGTACCCATCAAAGTTGATTGGTCGTTACGTTTATCACTCTTTATATCCCACTACGTTCAAATAAAACTATTCTACAACAATGTCAAGATCGCACTCTTCTTCCTTTATATCCCACTACGTTCAAATAAAACTCAATCTGCTCGAACATACCGCCTTTATGACTATTCCTTTATATCCCACTACGTTCAAATAAAACCTTCTAGTGCTGTATCGGAGTCAACCGTGATAAAGCCCTTTATATCCCACTACGTTCAAATAAAACAGTACATCGCTCGTCAGATTGAATCGCCGTACCTGCTTTATATCCCACTACGTTCAAATAAAACAGAATCAGGATATGAATTCCTACAATCCACAAAAACTTTATATCCCACTACGTTCAAATAAAACCTTGCCGCTGTGCGGCGTTTATACCATTGATGATTTCGCTTTATATCCCACTACGTTCAAATAAAACCGACACGCCCATTTTTTGCAACCTGGCCAAATCGTCTCTTTATATCCCACTACGTTCAAATAAAACGCGGGAAGTGTATTGCCAGATGTCGCACGGATAGTCCTTTATATCCCACTACGTTCAAATAAAACTTGTCGCGAAAAAACAAAAAACCCTGCCAAATGGCCTTTATATCCCACTACGTTCAAATAAAACCTCTAAAACCTCAAAACTTCAAGAATGCGATCATGAGTACCTCCTTTATATCCCACTACGTTCAAATAAAACCTGTTTTCCGGATCGACAAAATCACTTGTCAAACCTTTATATCCCACTACGTTCAAATAAAACACAGTCCCACGTCAGCCCAATGATCTCCGAGAACCCTTTATATCCCACTACGTTCAAATAAAACGAATTTGAAAAAGATCGGCACTGACGTTGCAAAACTCTTTATATCCCACTACGTTCAAATAAAACTGCCGAAGTTCATGCTTGATGAGTACGTGAAAGCACTTTATATCCCACTACGTTCAAATAAAACGTTTTTGATTAGTACGCCAACAAGCATTACGATCAGCTTTCTTTATATCCCACTACGTTCAAATAAAACGATCTGACCGCGATCAATGCGGCCATCGCTAATCTCCCTTTATATCCCACTACGTTCAAATAAAACGGTCGGCGCCTAGTTTACCGCCAGTTTTCAATAATTCCTTTATATCCCACTACGTTCAAATAAAACAATGGCGATGGGTCAGTCTATGGCTTGCGCGTTCGCTTTATATCCCACTACGTTCAAATAAAACCGTGTACGAAAAGTCTCCGTTCGGGTCATCCAATTCCTTTATATCCCACTACGTTCAAATAAAACGTCGGTGGCTTTATCACCTTTTTCGATCTTTATCTCACTTTATATCCCACTACGTTCAAATAAAACCCGGATGCCATCTATCAGTCTTGCAAATTCTCTCTCCCTTTATATCCCACTACGTTCAAATAAAACTTGACCGCGTTCAAGTCTGTGATATCGGCTTTTTCGGCTCTTTATATCCCACTACGTTCAAATAAAACGTGTGTCAATCCTGATTTCTTAGGCGGGAAATTGGATAAACTTTATATCCCACTACGTTCAAATAAAACAGTGGATGGACACGAGACACATCGAAAACTTTCCACTTTATATCCCACTACGTTCAAATAAAACAAAATCCGTGCCAAATCCAATTCGAGACTTCCAAGTGACTTTATATCCCACTACGTTCAAATAAAACCGGAACCGGTAGTGATTTCTCTTTAAAAGAAGTTCTTTATATCCCACTACGTTCAAATAAAACGTGTTGTTCGTTGATGATGATAAACGCTTTTTTCATCTTTATATCCCACTACGTTCAAATAAAACGGCATTTCCGTTTCCAAGACGCGCGCCTCAAGGTAAATCTTTATATCCCACTACGTTCAAATAAAACGCGGTTGCCATAAGGGATGATCCACGCATACCCACTTTATATCCCACTACGTTCAAATAAAACGGAAAATACGGGTAGAACCAAGATTGATGGTCAATTCCCTTTATATCCCACTACGTTCAAATAAAACCCTTCAGCGGGGTGCAAAAAAAAGCGTTAAAATCAAAGGTTTTGAGTATGGGGAAAAAATATTTTTGCAGTACACCGGCGGTATTTTTGTAAAAGATTTTAAAAAAATTCCTTTTTGTCCAATTCTATCAATATTTGATTGCGTTTCTGGAAAAAACTTGATGCACTGCATTTTTATAAAAACATCTCATCAAAAGATTTGTCAACACCATATGTATATTTTTTTAAATGTTTCGGATTTTCGATTTCATAAACATTGATTGAATCTATTCTTTCCACAATGATGTTTTCCAGTTCAAACAGGCATTGTTTCAATAACCCTTTTGTTATTTCGCCCTCGAAAACGGAGTTTTGTGTCCAAATTAAATATTCTTTTAATTTTTTATGGACCTTGGCTACCCGTTCTTCCGCAACATCATAGGTTATAATGACATACATATGACCACCACGCTTTCAACGGTTTATCACGAATTCGACCAAGGAGGCGACATTTATGCGACGTTGCCGGGATTAAAAATCAAAGTTTTTCACGAATTCGCACCAAGGAGGCGTCCGGTTTCCTTCCAAATTACCACCATGCCTTTAACGGCTTATAATCCTGATCACCGATAAAGTGTTTTATCAATTTATAACATTCCAGGCGAATGAAATATTGATAGGAAACATTGCGATTCAATTGCCGGTGCCTGACGGTTGTTTGTAATTTTTGCATCCATTCGTTCAAAAATTTTTTCTTTCCCATATCATTCAGTATCACCATTTCATCAATATATTCAAAATCCCTTTTCACATTTAATTGATTTTTATTAATCAGTGTGAAGATTACCGGATCCACGATAAGCGGTTTAAAAATTTCCGCAATGTCCAAACTCAATGAAAACCGCTTGGTGGACGGTTCGTGAAGGAAACTGATCGTCGGATCCAAATGGGTTTTATAAATTTCAGATAGAACCTTTGTATAGCAAAGACTGTTCCCGAAGGATATCAATGCGTTCAGCGGGTCTTTGGGCGGGCGTTTGGTCCGTTCGTCAAAAGCAAAATCCCCAGATAAAAACATGTTGAAAGCGACGTAATAATTTTGCCGGATCATCCCTTCGATGCCCATCACTTCCTGTACCGTTTCCGCTCGGTCGAGTTCGTTTTGGTATCTCAAAATTTGATCGATAATCGTTTGGACGCCTTCTTTGCCTTTATAGTGGCGCAAATTTCTTAACATGTGAAAGGATGCACTTTTTACGAACTGCTTCGCCAAAAAAAGCCGTTTCTCTTTATTGAGATAATGTTCCGCCTGATGGACGACCGTAAAACCTGAAACCTTCTGCTGACGGGGATAAAAAGAGCCCGAATAAAATCCATAATAATTAAAAATATGCATAGCCACATTGTGCTGGTTCAATAAATGCAAAAACTCCGTGTTCATGTCTAAAGTTCCGAATACGTAGATGCTGTCGATCTGATGGATCGGGAGGGATTTTTTATTTCCTTCTTCATCCACAAAATAAAAAGTATTATTTTTTCTTTGCATTCTGCCTGGACTAAAAACAAAATAATCTTTCGCCATCTTACACCTCTTCCTCCCCGCCGGCAAAACAAAAATCAAAGTAGGCACAGCTTTTGCAGTAGGGCTTTTCGGTCAACTTCGGCACGTTTTCCATGGCTATGATCTCTTCGATCTGGTGCTCCATCTCTTGGATTTTCTTTTCTTCCTCTTCCGTCAACACAATTTCTTCCGTCCGTCTTTCCTTTGTGTAACTGATTAATCCTTTTCGGATCAAACCACGCTTTTTTAATTGATAAAGATAATACAACAATTGGTAACGGTCGGTTTCCGTCATTTTCCGGGAAAGCTTTATTTCCCGGACATATTCCCCGTCTAAAACATCCACTTTAAAGGAGTCTTCGACCATCAGCTCTTTTCGATCCGCATAATTATAAGATCGGTCATGTAATATTTTCCCCTCCAAAATTTTTTCATGGCCTTCTTCAAATCCCAACTGCTTCGAGTACAGCCATAATTTCCGTTTACAAACCAAAAAATATTGAACATGTAATCCGCTAATCATTAAATGATCTCACCCCAGGAGGAATCTTCTTTTACAATCCCCACCCCCATCAACTGCTTCTCATTAAAATCGTAATTTCTCTCAAGGATATATACATTTTTAAATAGGGGGTATTTTCTGTTCGCCGTTTGGCGATAGTGATCAAGCGGCTGCAAATCCTTTTGAAAAGTCCGCAGATTGACCGAACACGTATATCTTTCAATTTCTCTGCGAATTTCCGTCCGTTTCCTTTGATCCGGCTCGGTTTCCAATCGCTCGATGATCGGGAGGATCGAATCGTACACCTGTCTGGGAATCACCGTCACCGAATTCTCGCCGCGTAAAATCTTCTGGGCTTCCTCGCTGGTAATTTGGTAATCTTCCATATAATCCAATTCGTTCATCGCCTTTTGAAAAGACTCCAAAAATTTGGTCCCCGCCAAAGTGCTTTTGGAATAAAGGGTATCAACCATACGGATTTTTTGGGATTCCAACAGTTCGGCGCCATATTGGTCCATTTGCCGTTGCAAAAATTCTTTCGATAATTTCATAATTTCTTTGTCATAGACCGGTCCGTTCCCGCTTACATCTCCCGCGTAAATAAAAATATTGGGCCGGTCATGCTGCAATTCTCTTTTCCGATAGCAACGGCCAAATCTTTGGAACAGGCTGTCAAGGGGAGCCAATTCCGTATGCAATTCATCAAAATCGATATCGATGGAGGCCTCGACGATTTGGGTGGTAATCCATATTCCTTTCCGGTCCCGGTCTTGATCAAACGCTCTTAAATGCCTTTCCAAAAGCTGGCGGTCCTTTTGCAGAAAACGAGCGTGCAGCAAATATACTTCCGCTTCGTGCTCTTTCAATTTACGATAAAGTTCAACGGCCCGATCGATGGTGTTGACGATGGCCAGCACTTTCTTCTCTTTCGCCGATTCCACCATATGTCCGATCCCGTCAAGGATGGCATTTTCCTTCATTTCGATGCGATGGCGTAAAATGGAATCGTCATAAAAGGTGGCGATCTCGCAATTTCCGTCGATAATATTTCTTTCCTTCAACGCTTCCAAATAAATTCTTGGCAATGTGGCCGTCATGATCATGAATTTTCCGCCGATTTTATGGATCATCTCGATCGCCTTTAGGACGACGGCGACAATCCATGGGCTGTAGGCCTGAATCTCATCGATGACCACGCAGGAATGGGCGAGGGTCGCATAATATTTTTCATAGCCGCGGAATTTAAAGGGGAACTTGAGTATTTGGTCGATGGTGGTAAAAATCAGTTTATTGGAAAAGTGTTTCGATTGGTCAAAGATCACTTCCCAATTCTCTTCCCCTTTTTCATCCAAATGATGTGCGCTGGTCGAATGGAGCAAACCGCAGTTCTTGTAGTCCATGTCCGTGGAAACCCGGTCGTACAAAGCATTGAGCGACACCCGCAAAGGAACGGTAAAAAACGTTTTCTTCCTCCCCGCCCAAAGTAAAGCCGCTTCCGTTTTCCCCATACCGGTTTGGGCCGTCAAAATTAAGTTTTTGTCCTGGTTTTCCAAGGCGAATTTTTGCAATGGCCGCAAAAAATCCTCCGACCGACCGGTCAATTGTTTTAAATACTTTTGGGTCAGCCGGCTGAGATCAAAATGGGGATCAATCTCTATGGCCACATGGGCGGAAGCGGCGTGATCCAGCCGGTGAAGGAGCCCCTTGACTAATACATAGGTGAGATAGTCCTGATCCATGTTGATCGATTTGATCCGCTCTTTTTTCAAGTCGTTTGCGATTTTGGGAAAAAATTTATCGTCCTCCGGCGTTTCAATAGCCAACTCTTCTCCTACCTGACCGAATCGATGAATCAAATCTTCCCTCGCAATTTTTAACAAAAGCTCCGCATTGATCGATACATCCCGTTCATGATGGTAGGCAATGGCTTCTATCAGGATCTTCCGCAACTTTTTGTCCAAGTTTAAGGATTTCAGCGGCAGAAAAAAAGGCGACAAATACCCGTGGGGAATATAGGGATAATCCGTGGGCTCAACCTCCTCTCCCAATGCCCGCTTGATGGTATACTGAAACTGGCTGTAGGCTTTTCCCGTATCATGATACAAAGCGGCGAACCATAACAGGTCCCAAACCTTTTGATCCTTGATCGTCTGCCCGTAGGCATCATACAGTTCCTCATACCTTTTCAATAATTCCCTGGTATGTTCCGCAAGGGATTCCTTCGGATTGGACTTCGCAAGAATCATTTTGACACCTCCGAAATCGATTCCGTCGGCCGGACCGGCAAAAGAGGATCGGAAATTTGCAATGAAATGCCCCAAATATGCGGCCGGCGTTGTTCCACCTTATCAGCAAAAGAAGATGGAAAGCTTGCGTTGATTTCGCCGTTTTAACCCGAACATCCGGCAAAACGGCATCGGCAGCGCCCGAATGGCAGGAAATTCAAGGAGGTTCCGCGTCCCCTTGAATTCGCCTTCCTTTTCCTGTCGCAAGACCGGAAGGATGCAAAGGAAAATGTTTCGGCGGAACCTCCTTTTCCGGTCAATCATTCCACGCGATGACGTAGCCTTCATCGTCGATAAAGGCAGGACCGAGAAGAAAGTCATCATCGATCCTTTCTTTTTTGGAAACATAGCTTACCGGAATCCGGGACCATTCCCGCAATCCTTTTTTCACTTCATAAGTCCAATTCAGCAGATAAGGAATTCCCCGCCTTCGTTCATCTTCCTGAATCAATTTGGAAGGGATGTACATGGAATGGGTTAATTCCTTCCCCTCCATGAGATCCAGCTCTTCCACACCGGTGATTTTCACCTCATCGATCCTCAGCAGGTCTTCCTGTCTTCCCAAGGACAAATGGTTCGGCATGTGACGAAAGGCATCATAAATCTTCCGCAATATTTCCTCTTCTGCCTTCAAGTGAAAAACCAAAGTTACGTTGTACAACATATGGGTGTACAACGGCATCGATGTCATGTTCGTAAATTCGGGAACTTCGATCGCCAATCCGTCCATAATGATGGGCATATTAAATTCTTTTCTTTTCACAAAATAGGTTTTTCGATAGTCAATGATCATCGATTCATAGTCGCCCTGGACGGAGAGGGAAAACGGGACTAGCCGGTCCGCGTTTAGCAGGGCATGGATCATTCCCTTGACCGTCGAATAGGGCGGAAGGGGGTAGGTCTCCGTGACTTTATTGGCGAAAGGTTTGGTATAACAGGCGGTTTCTTGAAAGGCTTTGATCCGCAGGGCCTTCATTTTTTTACACCCCGTAATATGCATCGACTTCGTTCGCCAAAGTTCCGAAGAATTCATCCACCGTTCCGACCTGGGCCACATCCAGCTGATGCAATTCTTGTTCGTTTTTGAAAGTTCCCTTGACATACCCGATGCAGGTTTGCCCTTTTATGGGCTCGCCGAAAACGGTTGTATTGACGGTATCCCTTATCAATTGAAGATTCAGTTTTTCTGTAATATGATTTTCCAGCGCGATCCGCCCGAGGAAGAAGGGATTGGGCACGCGGTAGACGCCTCCGATGACAAACAGCGGTGCCAGGTTTTCTTGCCTTCCTCTGATTTCCCGATTCAACAGTTTCACGATTTCCAAAAATTGTTTTACGCGGGATGCCTTTTCCTCATTGGGCAGTTCGATTCCTTGGTCGACGCCGATTCTTGACAAATCCACCGTCACCGTGTACGTATAATAACTCATATGCTGTTCCAACGTCGCCAGATTGGCGTCTTCATCAATACGGGAAGCCAAACCCATGTTGTTTAAAAACTCCAAGTCACTCCGATACGGTTCCAATGAAATGGCATGGCTCAGGCGCACGACGGCGGAACGTTTGGCCGCCCCTTCGTTCGCCTTCGTTTTCATATAACCGAACAGGTCCATTTCCACGGAATCCTTGATCGTGCACTCAGGTTTAAATTGAACGACGCCTTGGGCTTTATCGACGACGTCAAGATTCCATCGGAAAAATTGATTTCCCAGCCGGACGATATCATAGCGCAAACTTTGCCGCGAAGCGAAGGTATACACTTCCCCGTTCCCTCTGTGGAATTTTTTCAGCTCGGAAATATTGGCGGTTCCTTCGCCATAATTTAAAGAGTTGGCTCGAAAGATGACCGAAAATGTCAATCCTTGATTTTTATTCATTTAGATCCTCTCCTCCATTTCGTTCATTCGCTTTTGAAATCAGCCCGGCAATCCAGGCGTTGCCCACCGTCGCAAAATCCAATTTGTTTTCATGAAGCGCTTCCAGCAATATTCCCGGTATTTCCAGGTCACAGCTGATATACGTCCGCATGACCGTGTCCATAAAGGTATTTTTGTCGTTGGAACGGACAGCGTTCAACAGGCGGTAGGCGATCCCTTGGGCTTTTTTGTCATTGCCGATTTTGTGTTTTACCTGTTCCGCACTCTTCACAAGCGCCCAGACATACCTTTTTTCCAAATTGCTGTCCACTTCGAAATCCCCCTTTGCGTAAATTTGATTCAAGTGGCGGATGATCGTCATTTGGACGACTTCGAAACTCGGATAGGAATTTTTGACCTTCCCCCGCAAAACCTCGGTGATGAAATGTTTGGGATCAATGCCCTGCAATAAAAGCCGAACCATGCCGCTTTTGTTCGTATGATGGATCTTTTCGAAGAGATTCGCGTGGTCGGAAAACAGCCGTACGAGGCTCGGCGTCATGACCATATAGTTCAGCAAAGTCCGTTTTGACTGATAATCGGAAGTATATTCATAGATCATATAATGGTTTTTCGTATAATCCGCCCGCAATTTTTGTTCGCGGACCAAATCAAAAACGATTTCATCAAAGGTCCTGTTCTCGCTTTTGATCCGGGCGTAAAATTGATTGGTTTGGTAAATCTCGTCAAAGGTTCCCCCGTAATACACAAAAACCGATTTCCCTTGCGACATGGTGGCTCCGGCCTGCGAACAGAAGATGAGCAGGCGGGCCAACGAGCAAAGGGGCAGCAATTCCTTTCCGTTTGAATCCCACGTCATGTTGATCGCGTTGCCGATGCTCAATGCCAGGGGCACGAATATCCCTTCATCAAAGGAATGCAAGGCGATGGGGAAATCCGTGAAGGAACACTTATGAACTTCCCGTTCTATGTAGGCTTTCATCTCTTCCAACGTTTTTTTCCTGAAGGGGCGCTTTAGCGAACTCAGGCTATTGGCGGACTTTCCCACAATGTTTAAGACTTCGTCCCGGTCCCCTTTCTCCAACGCTTCGTAAAATTCCCATTCTTCCAGCACCGGTAGCACAAAGTCTTTGTAAAAGGTTTCCTTTTGTTCTTCCAAACTCAAGCTGTTTTTGGAAACATTCAAAAAAGAGACCTGTCCGAAATACGGATTCAAATGCACCGTTTTAAAAAAATTGGCGGTTAGTTTATGGTCGATTTCCTCCGTCTTCAACAATTCGAGGAACCGATCGATCCATTGATCCGTTTCTTCCCTGTATTTTTTCTCCTTTCGGTACGACTCCGCAAGCTCGATTAACCGGGCCCCTTCTTTTGTCTTCGAAAAATATTTTTCCGTCTTTTTCTTTATTTCGTTGATCCGCCGATTCAGCTCCGTTTTGACGGAGGAATCGCCCTCTTTCCATTTTTTGTGGAGACCGCGGATGATCCTTTCTTCCCGCGAGGCCACGCTGTATTGCTTCAAATAATAGGCGAAGAAAGCCTCCGGCAGCAGTTCCAAATGCCTTTTTTCAACGATGATGCCGTCGGGGACGGTTTCGACTTTGACCCCATAGCTTTCCAAGATCTTTTTATAGCCCGCCAGAGCTTGGGTAAAAAACCATTCGCCCATCCTTACCGTCATCTTTTCCATGATTCGCTTTTCACCTCCTCCACATCTAAAAGTCCCAACCCCAACGACCTGCGGAAACTTACGCCATTGTCATAAAGCACCTGCAAATCATCCGGATGCCCTTCCAATTGGATGATCCCCTTGTTGGCCGTTAAATAAATGAATCTGTCTTCGCTTTGATGGAGATTTTCTTTGATCACCTGTTTCGTCATCGCCGCTTTCAGGACACGGATGGGGGCGTATGGCTTGCGGTTGGCGAGCCCCTCGATGATCAGTCCGGATATATATTGGAATTCCTTTTCAAAAAGACTGTCGGTAGACAGGACAGGCCCTTTTTCCTTCCTTTCCAGCAGGATGGGGGATTTCGTGGAAAAGGTGACGACCGGATCCGAGATGTTCACCTTGGGAAGCAATCGTTTTGACTTTAAATAAAAACGATAATTTTTATATTGATAATCTTTCTTTTTATGGCTCCCGTTTATCAGATGCATCATCCATTCATAGGATGAGCTGGAAACGGTTACAATCAATTCATCGCCAAAAATTTTATTGCCGTCGATCTTTAAATTTTTGATATAGGTGGAATATCCGAACGGCTTGATTTGATGTTTCCCGGTTTCAAATATTTGATCATAATACGCAGTTGACCCGTTTTTAATCATTTCTTTAATGATGGATAAAACGCCCAAACGGTAACCGATCGGGAGTTCGTCAATTTGAAAGGCCAGCTGGACTCTCATTTTTTCACCTCCTTTAATCTATTAAAATCATATTTTTTGACAAAATTCAACAATCGATTAAAATCCTGCCAACAAAAAAGATCGCCTTTCGGCGATCTTTTCCAAGATATTCAACATTTCGCAAACCCGCTTCACGTTCAATATTCTTCTTCGATCACAGAAATGGGGCAAGGGCAATGTTTTTGGTATTATCATTTTCATCTTCCGCGGTCGGCGATGTAAAGCGCCCCACACGCCATTTATATGGCCAATACTTTTATTGTCATCTTCCGTATGGTTCCAGAAAAGCCAAGTTTTAAGAACTTCGCTCCTCGCTGTTTACCCTTCCTCCACGCCGATTTCCGCTTCCACCTGAATCTCCACATTTCCCTGCACCGCCCGGGAGATCATGCAGCTTTTCTCCGCCTTTTCCGACAGAAGCCCGGCTTTTTCCACATCTTTCCCGTCCGCTTCCGCCGCCAAGGTGACTTTGGGCCGGTGGATGATCTTTTTGTAGGTAAACACCCCCTGTTCCACTTCCACGATCCCTTCCGATTCCAATTTCAATTGGCTGACCGGGATCTTGGCCCGTTCCAGCATGGCGGCGAGGGTGATCAAATAGCAGGTGGCCGCCGCGCCGAGCAGCATCTCATCCGGGTTTGTTCCGACCCCCGGTCCGTCCATTTCCTCCGGGATGGAGATTTCCGCCTTCAACCCGCCCGCGTCGATAAATCCGGTGCTGTTTCTGCCTCCGTGCCAGTCCGCTTTCAAGAGAAAATGATGTTCGGCCATGGTTTCCTCCTCAAATAAATAAAATGATCATCCATTTATTCCTATTTTACCGTTGCATATGTTTCTATTTCAAAATATATTGTCATCCGAGAAGATTTCCCCGCTTCTAAACGAAGAGAAAGGGGGACGGATCAGAAAAATTGATCGGGTTAATTTCCCTCCAGCGGAAAGGACCGCCCGGGCGTACCCTCCCTTTAAATCGGAGCAGGCATATCCAACAATTGAGGTCGGCTGGAAGGAACAGAGGCCGCTTCTTTTAAACTTTAGCGCAGGCGGCGGGGTACGCCCAATTATTTTACGTTCCGCTCAGCGTACGAAAATAACCATGATGCACCCGCTTCATATTGCAAGATTTCTTGGGGTTCATCGGCGGCGGGAGCTTTCACCTAAAATGGTGAAAATCAAGTCTAAACACGCCCGGACGGTTTCGTCCGGAGCCTTCCCGTCTTGCTTTCCAACCGACGCTTTTGAACTGATCCGGCAAGATTACGCCATAAACGGCTAAACCGTCAGGAAGCTCTACCTCAAAAGGATAGCCCTTTTGTTTACGGGTGATGGGGCAGACTGCAGCAAATCTTGTCAAACGGTTAAACTTCTTTGGTGATCGTACGATGCAGGGACGAACCCCTGCCTGTTCATGTCCGGCTTGTGGATTAAGGGTGGGCGTAACCAGATCGCCGCGTTCGGTTCCATTATATCAGCTCATTTCCTTGAGGGAGACCAAAATCAATTTCTTCGTGACGGTTCTCGGGCGTTATTTTCACCAGGAGTTCGCCTAACGTCATTTTTCGCTTCAAGGGGTATAATTTTTATTGACTGATTTTCTGCCGCAATCTCAATTTTTGAACCTTCTTCAATTTTTATTTGTTCCGCAATATATTTTGGGATCCGGATGGCCTGGGAATTTCCCCGATTTTGAACCGTCGTGGCCAACTTACTCCCTCTCCGATCTTTGTTTTTTCACTTCCGTCGTCTATTCCGGGCTATATTAATTTACCACCTGAAATCGAAGCTGTATATACTCGGTAAATCCCCGCATATCTAAACCGGTCTCTTTTTGACCGATGACGTCTCCGCATGAAAAAATTCGGTTGATCGCTCAGAGAGTTGATCCACATCATCCGATCGATGCAAAAAATAAAACGGTATTATTTTACCGTTTATTGCTGCGCTTGGTTTCATTGCAATCGCATAATGATGGGATATCTTTTAAAAATTTGCCTATCCTTAATTTCCCGGCTTTTGCAGTTGAATCATGAATCGGGCGGGAGGGGACGGCTGATCCCCGTCCTTTCCGAAAACATGCAAGTTTTTCCTGAAAAATTTCTTGGACGGAATTACTAGCACCAAGCTGTGAAAGGGTATTATTGATGATGGTTGGTGTTTATGAGTCTTGACTTAAATAAAAATTAGGATCTCGTTTAAATCTCCATTGTTTGACCTGT
>JAAROH010008101.1_pt1 | contig 15193 bp, 20 predicted proteins | sample 7248631 | NCBI WGS metagenome assembly JAAROH01 (sample SAMN09772309, study PRJNA484901) | compost metagenome | isolation source: Vermicomposting unit | place: India
TTTCAGCCTTCTATTTATTCACCCTTGACATCAAGACGACACACTCAACATGGCTTGAGCCGTTGATATTGATGTTTAAGCTGATTTTTTGAACCTTACGTTTATGGGAACATGTCAATGGGTTTTTCGAGCATTTTTAAAAAACCGTCGTTTGCAGGAACATATCGAATAGCTTCCGACTGCCAATGATGCTATACACAATTTTCAATAAATAAGATGTATTTTTATCATAATCAGAAAGAATTATATCATCCAGCGGCAAACATAATCCTTGCGAACCCCCAAAAAATCAACACTATCAACTCCCAATTGCTTCATTGTATTTGCTATGTCGTCTGCTGTATCCCAGTTAGAAAATCCTTCCGAAACATCATGCCTTCTGTCAAACAAGTATACTCGATAACCCTTTGCAAAACATTTATACATTAATACAAGAAATATTCCGGCACCCTTTAGATCTCTAGCACTTAATCCCAGAACAATAATTAGATTGTGTAAGCCTACTCTGAATGCAATATTATCAATATAACTATCAACTCTGCCCATTATCAACTCATATTAAATCTAAAATACATCCTAGATATGTTCCTCTGTACATATTTTGCTTCTTTAGGTCGAATAGACTGAATTGATGTAATCCAGTAAATCAATGCTTACAGCCTTGTAATCAAGACGCTCTTTCTTCACTGACTTTTTTCGGTTTTTAGCTCATCTTTGCCTTCTCCAGGAGTTGTATTATCCATTTTTATAGTTCCAGAGCGAAGCAGGGCAATCTTTGCACATACAGGACCAATTAACTCATACAAGACCGAAGATGATAAGATAATTGTCAGAAGCATATTGCCCATAGAACCGGCTAAAATTCTTCTGCCCAAAAAAGCGAGTCCAATAGCTACACCCGCCTGAGGAATTAAAGCTAATCCTAAATAATTTCTTACTTCCTTTGGGGTTTTTGCTATAACACATCCCAGATAAGCACCGAGATATTTCCCTGCAATCCGTATTATAAAATATGATACACCTATTATTCCTAATGTACCAAAAGAGCTGATATCTAAATTCATTCCTGATACGACGAAGAATATTGACAGAATAGGCGGGGTAAACCTTTCAATCTGTTTATATAATTCCTTGTCTTTAGTCATGTTGATATAGGTAGTTCCAAACAGCATGCAGGAAAGCAGGGGAGAAATATCCAACGCAGCGCATAAACCTGCAATTCCAAGAAGAAGTGATATAGTTAATATCAGACGATTATCCTCGCTCCGTTTTGGGGTCATCAACTTGCTTAGGATTACTCCGCTTACAATCCCGATTGCTAAAGCACCAATATTATATACTATGGGCATTATAATTTCAGAAGTAGAAATATTTGCTCCAACATCAGCGTTGACAATAGCGGAAGCTATGCTAAAAGTGATGAGACATACAGCATCATCAAAAGCTACTACCTGCAACAATGTATTTACAAATTTTCCACGTGCATGGTACTGCCTGATGGTAACCATCGTGCTTGCAGGTGCAGTCGCCGTTGCAATCGCCCCTAAAAGCAGGCAGAAGTCCCAATTTAAATGGAATATGTAATGAATAGAGATAGTTACAATTATTCCAGCTAATAAAGATTCAAATAAAGTAATCACAATAACACCAAATCCGGTTTCTTGAAAATTCTCTTTCTTGAAAAATCGTCCGACACCAAACGCAATAAAAGCTAAAGCGATATCGCTGATAAACCCCATGTTGTCAACCATTTCACGTGGAATCAAATTCAAAACATACGGCCCTATCAGGATACCGGAAATAATATAACCAGTTACATTAGGCAGCTTTGCCAGCTTCGTGATACGAGTAAGTAAAAATCCAGCAAGTAAAATCACTGATAAAGATAAAAGAACAATAGTTGTGTCATTTAAATGATTTAAAAAGTTACCCATTGATTAACGCTCCCTTAAAACACAGTATTTTCAAATGCGGCTAAAAACAAGCATGTTAAAGTCCAATATGATGATGAAAGTAAACAGCAAAAAAGATAAAAGAGTTTTAAAAAACTTTGATCATCACGAAAGCGAAGCATATCAAACTTCCCCAACATAATCAGGACAAGGATTCCATTGATTGCTATTTTTATTGAAAGCAGACATATACTATGAATTACTAAATCTGCTAAAAAACAAATTGGTAAACAGAAAAACATAAGTGCAATATTAGCTAAGAGAACTCCTACCCACCCTGACTGTTCCTTTCCGAATTTAACAATTCTCTTGTAGTGTGAATCATGTTCAGAAAAATTTTGTGCTGATAAATGAAAGTAATGGTTAAAATAGTCTGAGGAATTAGGTAGTGGCTTAATAATATTAAAAATAAGAACATGCCATACAAATATAAGTTTTTGCTTCATTATCATTGTTTCCTTTCCTGGCTTATGCTATCATTATACTCGTGAATTTCATAAAGTAAATTTATAATATTTTTGCATATAATAATATTTCGTTATAATTGGAGATGAACAAGATGATTGACATTAGACTTTATACCTTATTAGAGGTGGTTAAGTTTAACAGTTATACACGAGCGGCAGAACATCTTTCTTTGACACAACCGGCCGTAACTCAGCATATAAAGCAATTGGAGAAGGAACTCGGTATTAAAATCTTCTACCGTGTTGGAAAGGAGATTAAACCTACATTAGCCACTACTGCCTTTTTAATAGGTTTAACGTTTTTCATATTTATCTCCAATCTTTTCTGCAGTTTGTTTCTCTCGTATCTCAGATATTAAATCATCATTATCAAGTAAATAATCATAAACGTCAACAGGTAATTCTCCCCGTTCAGATGCGGCCAAATTAAAAAACATAACTCTATCTTCATATGAAAGATTAAGCGCATCGGCTAGAGCATATTGTGTTTTTTTATCTGGCGGTATTTTCTTTCCATTAATTATTTCACCAAGATATACTGCCGAAATGTTAGCATTACGCGCCAGTTTTGTGTTAGATAACCTTGCTTCTTCTTTTTTTCTTAATAGAAAACTTGCAAAAGTTTCATCGGCCACATTATCACCTCCAAATATAAACTTAAAGCGTAATGTTTTAAGCAGTTAGATTATAGCTTACAGTTTATATCATACCATTAAGACTGCTACAAATCAACAATAATATAATCAATTACATCTATCCTATTTCCTCAACCCCCTCAAATATGGCGGTTATCTAATCTGTTTACTCAACTATAAATTTTCAGGGAAGTTGATATGTTCCCGCAATCAATAAAACGAGGGTTCTCTGACATTGCCACATCCGGCAAAGCAGCCTGGAGAAAAGCTAAATGTCTGGAAACCCTTTATATACAAGCTTTTCAGTTCTTTATTCCTCAACCCTTGACATCAACGTCACGCACTCAACATGGCTCGAGTTGATGGAATTGATGTCTACGGGACATTTTATAAACCATCTGTACGCGGGAACATGTCAATGGGTTTTTGGATGTTTTTTCGTAAAGTGTCCGTTCGAGGGAACATATCGACCTATATTCAAACTCTCCTATTTTTAACATCCATTGATACTATTTCTATTACAACTTCTGATATTCTAAAATCTGATGGGGCTAAATAATATATCTATATATTCATATAAGCTATATCTCAGTTCCTGTATTCCCATATCAAAACTTAAGCTAACAGCTTACTGAATAATCCATTCCTTTAGATTAAGTCTAAATAATGTTTTATCTTTAACAATATACTTTAACAAGTAATTTCAAAGAATTTAAAGAGTTTCCATTGCCAAATTCATTTTATGTTTTCACTTCAATTTTAACGTGTGCATTCCTATGGAATCAGCCTACCGCCGCCACTGAACACGACGAGCAGCTGATCAAGCGGCTGATTGAAATAGACACCATCTTCGAGGAGAAATTCACAGTGAAATTCAAATCCAACGAGACGGTATATAGAATAATTCTAAAAAAAATAAGGCACTCTACACGAATTTGAACGTTAGGATGCCTTGTTTATTTTCTATTAGCTATCAGTCGGTTTGAGCAATTTACTTTGTTTGCTCATCTACCCTAAACCTGACAATTTCACGAATTAAGTCTATTGGAAGTGGTTTGTTGTGCGGAAATTGCACTGTTCCTTTCGAGGTTTTATAGCTGTATAACTTTTCTTTGAATGCCGCAATACCTTCAGGTTGTGGATAAAAGCCAATGTGATTCTTAAATCCAGCAAAATGAACCAACCATTTTCCGTTTAAGTCATATTACAAATTCGTTCGGTAGCCTGTGGAGCTAATTCATGAATAATATTTCTGATTTTAGTTAATCGTTCTTGTACTTCCGCCGGAAAGCTTTTAATGTATTCATCTACTTCATTCATTTAGAAATCCCTCCACTATTTTTTATGTTATTCATCTCAGTATACCAGATTTCATTTTGCAGTACATGTGTTCTATTTGAAGTGTGTCCGATCAACACCCTTGTCTAATTAGTTGGTCGAACCACTTGTTTCCATTATCCTCAGTACGGTTTCTTCAATAGATAAATCAGTATTATCAATTATATAAATATTGTCAATTTTGTTAAATATAAGCCGTTCGTCAAAAAACCTAGTTTGTGCCGCAAAACTTGCAACACATACACTTACACCGGTGGTTCTGCCGGTATAACCGGTTATCTGTGTTTTATCTTTAAATGTATATGCCGGTGCTGCATATACCACCAAAATGTATTCCGAAATTTACTTAAACGCTTGTTAATGCAGATTGCTTTATATAATCATCCAAATTGGAAATATTTATAAAAATCATTGTACCGCAAAGGGAAAAATTAGTCAAGACTGCTATATGCTTGATACAGGGCAAACACATGAATATTTTCCCTTTTCATAATAAATGGGTAGCTGCCACAAAACTGCGAAATCGCCGAAAAGGCAAAATCACGACACCAGTGTTCTATATTAGTATATAAACCCTTTTTATACTCTACTCGTTGTTTACATGTCCAGCATGTAAGGGTTTCCATGGGCAGGGTATATTGTTTTTGCACCTTTCAGCTTCAAATCATGCCAGCTTTGCCTACTTTTATCATCGCCTTCCATTATCAGTTCCAGGGGATATAAGTCGCCGATAAAAGCAGTACCGTCTTTAAATACCACTGAGATACTGTCATCAGAATGACCGACTGTTTTTACTGCTAGTACGGGAATGTTGTTTTCTTTAAAAAACATCTCTGATTCATCAATACTTAACACAACATTTGAATTCATATCCAGCGGTAGATATGACCAGTCATTTCTGTACATATTCTCCATCACCCGGATGTAAGGCATCTGATGATCAAACAGAATAAAGCTAGCACCAAATTTCTTTATATCTTCTATCATCCCAGCATGATCAGGGTGAAAATGCGTTACGATTAGATACTTTATACTCTCCGGCTTAATATTGTTAGTTTTTAATGCTTCCATATATTCATGGATATAGCCAGGCCAGCCGGCATCTATAGCAACGTAGAAATCATCTACTTTTACCAAATAACAGTTTGCATGCTTAATTAAAATAGAATAAGTTTCCATAAGTAATATCTCCAATTTCAGTTCTTTGTTCCATTGACCTCTTAATATATTGATTATGCTTTGAATGCAATTTCAAAAGCTGTTACGGCCCATACTATGGCACTGATCGCCAATTTGATGCTGCATTATGTTTTACCTGTGGATTTATCTCGAAATACTACCTCCCTTTGTGTTTTGCTTTTTTCTTTTCCTGCCGCAGAGCAAATTTGCGTTCCTTTTCAGCCTCTTTCTATTCTCGTCTTTTAGCCTTTCGCACAATTTTGCTCTGCTCGTGCTGCAGTTTTAAGGCTTGTTGTGCTTTTGTAGCTATTACAGTATCTGTATCCCCATGTTCAAATCTTCGGCTAACAGCTTTCCAAATAATTCATTCCTTTAGTTTAAGCCTACAATATTCATCTTCGTAATACTCATTCTCATTGTCATAAAATGTAAACCAAGCAAACTGATTAAAGTCCGCAATAAAGGTAACAATATTCTTTACTTTTTTTCACCGCCTTCATCTTCTAAAACAGAAGCATGAGATTTGTTTTCAATATCGTTGAGAAATACTCCTAAACACTTTATGCTGGAATGTCACACAGGCTCCACCAGACTCTTTATTGCTTAACTTAATTGACCCCTCGAGCTGCTCTAATAATTGCTTGACGATAAAAAGCCCCAAGCCGGAATGTCCGTCTTTGCTTCTACGAGCTTCATCTCCTCGATAGAACTTATCAAAAGCCTTTTCCAAATCTTTTTTACTGAAACCACTGCCGGAGTCGCATATTTCGTAAAATATGTTTTCCTTTTCAGCTTTTACAGATATGTCAATCCTGCCACCTGTTGGAGTATATTGGAGACTATTGGATACGATATTATCAAGAATACGTTCCAGCTTATCTTTATCAATGAAAATTGATGTTTCGGTCTCACCTTGCACATTTAAGGTAATGGTAATTTCCTTTTGCTTTGCCTGCAATTCGTATTGATGCACCTTTTGTTCAATAAATTCAGACAGCTTGACAGGCATAAGCTGCAATTGCACATCGGCTCTTTCCAAATCCATGGTATATTGCATTTGCTGAACAAGAGTAGAGCATTTTTCTGCATTACATTTTATGACCTCCAGGTACTTACTCAATTTTTCTCCGCCATCAATATTGGAATCAATCAACGCTTCAGAATATCCCCTTATAATAGACAGTGGAGCTTTTAAATCATGAGCTAGCGCTTCAACCATCTCCACTCGTTCCTGTTCCATTTTCCATTGTGCGAATAATGATCTTTTTAATTCATCTTTCATTTCGGAAAAAGCAACACAAAGTTTGCCAAGCTCATTATCTGAATAATAGTCAATTTCAAAGTCTAAGTCTTTTTCTTTAATTTTCCGGGAGGCATCCACCAATAATTGCAATGGCCTATTTATATTATTTACGAAAATCCTGGAAAACAACATAGTAAAGCCTATAATGTAGAGAAAAGGAGAAATTAAGGCAACGATAAGAACAGCAATCACCCACCAGCCACGAACTCCCACATATGAAATTTTCAACTGATATAAGAGAGCGACTGCACCTAGAACTTTTCCATTATCATCAATAATAGGAACAGTGTGTATATAGTAATTCTGCTTCTTAATAGTAGTATTTAGTCGGCTATAAAGCTCGGATTTATCATTAAAGATTTTTTCATGATTCGTTCCGTATAGCAAATTGCCTTCTCCGTCCAGAACTTGATAGTATATGCCATTTCCGCTGATTGTTCTTTGCAGCCCCTCTTCCCCTGACTGCAAGAGCAGGGCAGTATTTTTATCGCGGATATAAGCATCAATATCAGGTATTTGCCTTTCATAATAATTTGCAGGATAGATACTCTTGTACTGGGCTTTAATATATAATACGGCAGCTAGAGCATAGGTGATAGCTGTTGCTGTTATGCTGGCAATAACGATCCAAGCAAATGCAAGCCTAAACTGGGTTACAAGCGATCGGTTTTTCATCTTCCGTTTTCCCTCCTTTCTCAAAGCTTATTCCATTTGTACCCAATGCCCCAAACCGTAGAAATGTACTCAACAGATGGCGTAACAGCAGCAAACTTCGCCCGTATCTTTTTTATATGCTCCACCACTGTCGCCGAATCGCCCTCCGAATCATATCCCCACAATTTTTCGTAGATATGTTCCCGCGAAAACACTTGTCCCGGATGAAGCGCCAGCAGTTCAACGATATCATATTCTCGTTTCGTCAGCGCAATAGGCTCATTATTGATCTTTACAGTACGTTCTCTTATATCGAGGCTGAGTTCTCCAAAATATAGTTTAGTGCGCTTGTTCTCCGCATTGATATATTGCGACCGCTTTTCCCTCCGTAGATTTGCTTCTATTCTCGCCATGAGTTCTCGCAGTCCGAAGGGTTTTACTACATAATCATCCCCGCCAAGAGTTAACCCCTTGATTTTATCGGCCTCCGATTGTTTTGCACTCAAAAAGATTATAGGGCACAATACATCATCTCTGATTGCACGGCAAACATCAAACCCATTGACTTCAGGCATCATAATGTCCAATATGATAAGATCAGGCTGACATTTAGACAGTTTTATACCTTCTTGACCATCGTATGCCACCAGTACTTCGTGCCCCCTCGCCTTCAGTTCGTCCTCAAGAAGCATCACAAGTTCCTTTTCATCATCAATTATCAGTATCTTACTCAATATATTACCTCCATTCAATTTCTTTATCGGTTGAGTATAAATATTACCACCCTTATAGTATTTATTTATTTTATTTATGAGTCAAGTTTATGATAATATAATTACTATCCCCAATCCAAGTGATTGAACAAGTGTAATTATCCAAAATGTACCGGCGATTTATTCAGTCACAGGATTTTCTTCCCTCCCACCTATTAAACCAAATGAATCCTCCTATTAATGCTGCAACAAGGCATAGCGATGACGCAGCAAGCCCCATTACCAACTGATTCAACACAAAACCCGAGGAAATAACTTCCGGTGGAAATTGCATATCCTCCGCAAACTGTAAGTATGCTCCAGGAAGTATTGCCAGCCTTACAGGCCATGTCCACGGTATAAACTGCCATATTTTATCTCCAAGGCTCGTTGCTCCCATTAAAGCAGCCATCAGCAGGCCACCGATACTAATTCCGATGGATGCGCCCATTCCCCATCTAAAGCTTGCCCATAAATGCAAAGCCAATAGCGGCATCGTCCCTATAATAGCAAGTATAGATGCCGCAATTAAAATTAACCAGCCAATAGAAAAACCAAGGAATACATCTAAACCAATCCAAACTCCAATGGTTGCAATTAAAGTGCTTGCGGTCATAATTAGAACTAATAGAATAAATTTTGACCAATATAAGCTATATCGGGAAACTTTGCTGCTCAGAAGTCCGTTGAAATTACCGGCTAATTCTTCGTAATGCACTATTAATCCTGATAGAATACCTATGCCTAATGGAACAATACACGCTGTCCATACCTCAAAAAATGCTTGAAAAACCAGTGTTTGATCATTTTTGTCTATACCTCTTAAAGCGAAATATCCAATAATAAGTGCCGCATAAACCACGGGCATACAAAACGTAAGCAGTCTTACGGCTGTCCGTTTTGTTTTCAACCATTCTGCATATAATATTTTCATCATCGCACCTCCCTCTTGTTAAACCATACCGCAGTTATAAAAGTAAAGATTATCAAGGATACAATTGAAATTATTATGCCTTTTGGTATTACCGAAGCATTCAGCAACGGGCTTGCTGATTCCAAAAGTGTCCCATTAGGATGGACCCCTATAATTGGACTCATTAGCCTTGTAGGCCAGCTCCATGGTACATATACCCAGTATGGCCCTGCTGCAGCAGCGACGCCTGCAATTAGGCCTAAAAATCCCATTGCTATACTTGCAGATGTACCTTTCCATGTAGCCATCCATAATTGTAGTGGTATTATGGCAAGTGACACAATCCATGTAGTAAAGCCGCCAGCAAAAATTTTAAGCCATGGAATACCACCGTCTCCTGTAATGAGACCTGATATAACAGTAGCACCAATTAGGACTAATGTAGATATCAGTGTATGGAAGCCCATTATAACTACTTTTGCAATCCATATATGAGCCGGTGAAATGTCACGTACTCGAATACTTCTGTAGTTGCCTGCCTTTTTCTCCTGTAATCCCGTCAAAGCGGCGAATAAAGCCAAGCCCATTGGAATAAATATAACCGGCCACCAATTAAATACCAAGTCAAGAATAAGCTGCCATGGCCTAAGATAGTTTGCCGGCATAAACAGTTTTTGCAGCAGTGCGACAAATACAAAAAACAAAGGTGCAAGCAAAATTAATCTCCTTGTAAAAGTTCTTTTATACTTAAGTAACTCTGACTGCAATATATTCATCATTGTTTTCCCACCTCTCTTACTACTTTCATGAATAATGCTTCAAGATCCTCGGCAAGGTTTATCTTACCTTGAAATTTAAGTTCTCCTTGGCTTATAATACCGATATGGTCAACTATTTGGGATACCTCTGCCAATATGTGGCTCGAAAGTATGACTGTAATTCCTTTTTCAGGGAAAGAACGGATTAATTCTCTTAGTTCTTGAATTCCAATAGGATCAAGGCCGTTTGTAGGTTCATCAAGAATTAATAGCTCTGGATAGCCAAGCAATGCTATTGCAATCCCAAGTCTCTGCTTCATTCCCATTGAGAATTGCGATACAAGTTTTTTACCTACATCCTTTAGTTCAACTATTTCAAGTACTTCATATATACGTTCTTTGGGAAGGCCAATTAATTTCGCGTGAACTAAGAGATTTTCAAAGGCTGTCAGATTTCCATACAAGGCTGGTGATTCTATGAGTGCTCCTATGCGTCCTAAGTGTTTACGATCCCACGGTTCTCCAAAAACAATTATTTCACCTCCGCTAGGGTGTAGCAGCCCGGTTATCATCTTTAAAATTGTCGTCTTTCCTGCCCCATTAGGTCCAAGGAGTCCATATATAGAGCCTCTTGGTATTTGAAGCGAAACATCATTTACAGCAAGCTGCTTTCCATAATATTTTTTAAGACACCTAGTTTCAAGTATTAATTCTGCCATTTTCTATCATCCTTTCAACTAAAGTACCAATTCCTTTTACGATTTAAACTTTATCATCCAATTATAAAGAATCTATAAAAATAACAAAAATTATTCTGCACGTATTTGTTTATATCAAGTGTTTTTCTGTCATCTTCATTTAAAGCAAACTTAGTAACTCACAATATATAGCTTTTTGCATAAAAAATACCGCCACGCTGGCTTGAATTATTCAAACCCGTATAAATGTCAATCAATTTTGCTGGTTTTTGTTTATTGCATAAAAAAATTGGGCAAAGTTGCAAGAAGATGCTAACAATGACCCAAATAAAGAATATCAGAAAAAGCGCTATATAGAAAAAATATACTGGTTTTGGCCTTTTTCTTCCATATATACCTCATCACATTTAACACGAAATACCCGCTCTATTTCCCTACTATTATATACAGCCTCGGGAGTATCAAATATGACTATTTCTCCCTTATCCAACAGACAAACTTTATCACAATAAGTCAGTGCACTGTTCAGATCATGAATTGCCATAATTACTGCCCTTCCCATGTTCTTTAGTTCCTTTATAATATCCAATATCTCAAGTTGATGGTTTATATCCAAATAAGTTGTTGGCTCATCTAAAAAAATATAATACGTATCTTGGGCTAAAACCATGGCAAGATAAACTTTTTGCCGTTCTCCACCCGAAAGCTCCTTTACGTTTTTATTCCTGTATTTTTTTAGATCTAGCTTCTCCAAAACATTTTCAACAATAGCCTTATCTTCATCTTGGGGTATTCTGGGAAATCCTAAATAGGGAAATCTACCGTGCATGACCAGATTATAAACAGATATATTGGGAACATTCCTTATTTGAGGAAGAAAAGATATCTTTCTTTCCAGCTTTTTATCAGGAATATTATAGATGCTTTCCCCATCAAGGATAATATCTCCGGAGAAAGGCTTTAGCAACCTGGATGCTGTTTTTATTAAAGTAGTCTTTCCACAGCCGTTTTTTCCAATTATACTGGTTATGCTTCCCTTCTCAAAAGATATATCTATATTTTTAATTATCTCAGTCCCTCTATATCCGGCAGTTATATCCTTTAATCTAATCATCCACCACCCTCCTCTTTTGTTTAAGCAACAAATAAATGAAAAATGGACCCCCTAAAAATGACATGATTATCCCAACTGGAACTTCATATGGAGCAAACATGGTACGGGCCAATATATCGCAAAATAAAGCGAATAAGCTCCCCAGCAAAGCAGAAACGGGGACCAGCAATCTGCTATCATATCCTATAATAAATCTGGATGCATGGGGGACTATAAGCCCTATAAAACCAAGCAGTCCTGCAAAGCTTATTGCACTACCTGAAAATAACGATGACAATACAATAAAAATAAAACGGTATCTGGACACGTTTAATCCTAAGGACTTAGCCGTCTCCTCCCCTAAAGACAGAACGCACATGTCATAGCTAAGTATAAATACCGCTATAAATGATATAGATATCAGTATTCCAGGCAGCTTAATGCCGTTCATGCTAACATCGGACAGTCCGCCAATTAAAAAACTTGTCCTGCTTATGGCAGTATCCGGCCAAATGGTAAGGATTGTGTCAGTAATGGCACCAATAAAGCTTGACACTGCAACTCCGGCCAATACTATTGTAATCCTAGATGCTCCTGTTTTCTTTGCAATAAAATACACTAATAATGTGGCCATAAGGGCCCCGACAAAAACTGCTATAGGCATTAAAGTAATATATGCAGGAAATAACGCCATAATCAAAGTAGTAAATAAGCCTGCCCCTGAGTTGACACCTATAATGCTGGGGCCTGCTAGGGCATTGTTTAGTACTGTTTGCAGTATTAAACCTGATAATGACAGTGCACAGCCTGCAAAGATTGCTGCCAGAGTCCTTGGTATCCTGACATAGTTTATAATCTGAAATTCCTTTGAAATTCTATCTCCTTTGAATAAGACGGAAAATGTTTTGGACAATGGTATATTTGATGATCCAATACTTATACTTAACGCTGCAAAAAACAGCAATGAAAAAGTAAGCAAAGCTATAACAAAAATGTTATAGCTTCTGGTATTCTTAGTTAAAAATCTCCGGGTATATAATTTTTGCAAGATATTTATAGCTTTCACCCCATTTTGCATTTGGCTTGTAGTGGAACAATTCCTTTGGTAGTATTATATATCTGTCATTTTTTACAGCGCTTAAATTGTTCCATGCCGGGTTTTTTTCTATTCCGTTTTTTAATGCTTCAATAGCTTCTTCAGTATTGCCCATTGTAGTAACAAATATGAAATCCGGGCCTTCCTCTATTATCTTCTCAATACTCAATTCTTCCAACAAAGATGGATGTTTATTGGCAATGTTTACAGTTCCTAAGTCTTCTAGCATCTTACAAGTCAAATTGTCATCCTTCTTAGCCTTTGAACCGCTGGAAAAAGCACGAATAAATAATACTTCAGGCTTATCTGAACTATCATTTTCTATTTTAGATAATATGCCCTCTATATCCTTTTTTACCTTGAGCCCATACTCCTCATACAAATCCTTGTTTCCTGTAATGTCTGTACATATATCCAACATCTTCAAGTAATCTTCAAAATACTCTACTTTAAAATAGGCATGTGGTATATTGGTATCTTTCAATATTTCTGCTATTTTCAAATGATTTTCAATATCGGGTGACAACAAGATAAAATCAGGTGACAGAGACAATATTTTCTCAATATTTGGCTCCTTTACAGTTCCTACAATACTGATTTCATCTGATAACTCCAGGCGGCCTTCCTGAATTACATCATCAGTTACCCCTATTACTTCTCCTCCGGCCAATATCCATGTTTCAGCATAAGACCCCACCAGGGATACAACTCTTTCCGGCCTCTTTTCTAATACAACTGAATTGCCACGTGAATCGGTAAAGGTATAATATGCTTCGTTATTTTTATTATCTGCATTAACATTTTTATTTATATTTCCATTGCTGCATCCGGTTACTACAAATATCAGCAATAATAACGGCAGGATTTTCTTTTTCAATTTCATCACTCCTAATTGCGATTTATGTTACAGTTATTTGTCTATTTTCTTACATGTTTATAGTAGCATTTTATAGATTTCTTTTAAAATACAATAACATAATCACAATTATAGGTTTTTCCTATATAGCAAAACAAAGGCTTCACAGCCCAAAGGTTCTATAGAGCCTTTATTTCACCAACCTGCCTGCTGAATGGGTTTTTATATGGGTTGATATGTTTTTATAGTTCCTTACCACTTCTATTAAGCTTTTCATTCCTTTGGTTAAGACCTTATCTTTATGATATACAATGCTGAAATATCTGTCCCAGGCTCCCTCTGCACTCTCGATAAAATGTATTTGTGAGTTCTTGACTTCTTTCTCTATTAAACAAATAGAGATTACTGCTAAATAGTTATTATTTATTACTTCCTTTTTTATGGCCTCAGGACTATTGCCTTCAAAAGCTATTTTTATCTCCAAACCGTTATTAGACATGTATCTTTCAAAAGCTCCCGTGTGCCACTACCCTTTTCCCTCATGGCAAAGCTTTCATTAGCAAGCTCTTTTAATTTAATAGTCTTCCTTTTTGCAAAATGATGGTTGGTGCTGCAAATGAGAACTAGATAGTCTTTGACTTCCGGAACACATACTAAATCAGGGCTCTTTATTTCCCCTTCCACAATTCCAATATCTATTTCAGAGTTCAAAAGCTTACTCTCTATAATTTGGGTATTATTCATATAGGAGTAAACATCAATATTAGGTTCTTTTTTAGTAAATATATTTATTATGTCACTTAATATGCACTCACCTACTGTTATAGTTGAGCCTATTCTTATTTTCTCCTTTTTATTTATATTGAGCATTTTTCTTCCAGTTCATCAAATTGCTTTACCACACCTTTTGCATAAGAAAATAGCTTTTTCCCTGCATCAGTTATATATAGTCTCCTGTTTAAGCGGTTAAACAACAGAACCCCGTAGTGTTCCTCCAGTTCCCTGATAGCCTGGCTTACTGTGGGTTGCGAGATGAAAAGCTTAGATGCTGCAGCACTCATACTCTCGCTTGTTACCACCTCTATAAAAATCCTCAAATGCCTGATTGTCACATTTTACCTCCCAACATATCAAAAATTAATTGACTTCAAGTTAGTATTTATAGGTTTTAGCTATAACCATGATAAGATTTTATCATTTTACTTCCTTCCAATCAATTGTTATATTGTAAGTATGATGATTATTTCTCTAGAAATACGTGGGGTGGAATTTTATGAATGTATTGATCATAGGCGGCGTAGCTGCCGGTACTAAGGTAGCTGCAAAGCTGAAAAGAGATAACTACCATACACAGGTAACCATATTAACAAAAGGTAAAGATATTTCTTATGCAGGATGCGGACTACCCTATTATGTTGGAAATGTAATTGAGAATCGTGAAAGCTTAATCGTCAATACTCCTGAACGCTTTTCCAAATTAACCGGTGTAGAAGTGTTGA
>JAAROH010008102.1_pt1 | contig 15182 bp, 6 predicted proteins | sample 7248631 | NCBI WGS metagenome assembly JAAROH01 (sample SAMN09772309, study PRJNA484901) | compost metagenome | isolation source: Vermicomposting unit | place: India
GTATAGCATTTGGAATCTCATTCCGCAAAATTTCGCCCATTCTGTTGCCTTTAAATGGTTGTGAAGATTTTGCGACTATATAATTATTCATCACTTCTTCAAAAAGTTGTTTTAGAGGCATATTTATCACTTCTTCCTACATGCATGTATATTCAAATGAATCATGATACGCCAAGCGCCTTAAATACGGCATCCTTCGGGTCCTGATAAAATGATATCTGAAACTTTGAAAAAAGCTCTGGAGGGACAGATGGTATATCGACAGCAGAAGACATCGGAAGCAATACTTTTTTTGCACCAGCATCAAAGCAGGCTTGTAACACATTAGCCAAATCAGAGACTTTTTTTATCGTCCCACCTATGCTCATAGAGCCAAGAACTACCATTTGCTCTTGTATAGGCTTTGAAAGGGACTGTGAACATAACGCTATAAAAGCAGGCAATGCCATATCATCTATTGATCCTATGCCTTGCAAGTCTTGTATGTGCATGTAAAAATCCATTGTCTTTGTATTTATAACACTGCTTATGCTCTTTGAATTAGCTCTAAAATAGTTAAAAGCAATATTGATGCTTTCCTTTAACTTACTGCTGTACGCTCCTGATTTTTCAAGCTTACCAGAACCAGCCATAGATTCAACTTCTATCTTAAAGACCCCTAGCATTCCAGATTCGCCTCGTCCAACAGTATAGACGTGTCCCGGTTTGTATGCACCTTCTGGTATAAGTTTGCCTCCACCTATCTCAGGAACAGACACGAAATTTTCCTTTAGTGTATCATTGTCTATATACGAAAAATGCACATCATAAAACTCCATGCCGCCAATTTTTTTAAGCTGCTCTTTTACCCTTCTTCTTCCAATGAGAGCATACTTAAGCGCTTCTTCCACATCTTCTTTATTAAAATTCTCATCAGGATACAATATCTTTAAAAGACCCGATACGGTTTTTTTGACAGCTATTACGTCTCTTTGATTGAGGTTATTTCCTAATTTAAAATATTTATCAATCGCATCAGCGAAAGTCCTCTTCCTCATCTCCCTAAAAAATTCCGACAGATAATCAGTTATAAATCCATACCTATCCGTAAAAAACTCAGGCCTCATCTTTGGTATCTCCCAACCAGGCAAGTAAAAATGAATTCTATCAAAAAAAGCCGAATCGCTATTCATGGCATCGGGGAACGGTGCAAATAGATGAGAAGTCTTTAAAAGATAATCAACACTGTCGTTGATATTCCCCACAAAAACCATCGATGCATTTGCGCTTTTCTCTTCTTTGCCACGGGCAAATGAGCCAGACGCCATATAGTCTTTCATAATTTGAACGCCATCTTTATCTTTAAAATTAATTCCAGCCACCTCATCGAAAGCAACAACATCCCAAAGCCCAACGAGACCTATGGATTTAGTCGACATATTGTAGAAAAGATTTGCTACAGTTGTGTGTCCTCCTGATACTAATATGGCATTAGGCGATATCTCCTTGTACACATGAGACTTGCCAGTGCCTCTTGGCCCAAGCTCACAAAGGTTATAATTGTTTTCCACAAGCGGTACAAGTCTTTCAATGAGATGCCATTTCTGTATTTCGGAAAACTTCGTGGGCTCCATTCCTATAGATCTCAATATAACATCCATCCACTCATCTTTTGTAAAATGCTTTCTCCCCTCAAATATCTCATCTATGTCCATCGATGGCATTTGTATCGGCTTTAAGCTCCTTATAAAGAATGGAGATCCATTTCGAACATTTTCATCAAAGAAGTATTCCATCTGAAGTATGCACCATATACCGCCTGATAAAAGCCTGTCGTAATTTTTTACAAAGTAATCATCTATTTTAATATTCCTAAGGCCAAGGTTAGAAAACTCTGCTTCATAAATATTCTTCTTTTCATTTAACTTTACAGTTATTTTGTCTATCACATTGTAAACGCCCAGTTCTTTTATCTTTGACTTGACCATTTCTGCTTCATCAGGCCTTACAAAATTATCTGCCAATATCTTTTTTACTTTATCAAGTCCATCTCTTATGGCATCTTCATCGTCTGTTGCACAGTACATCCCCAGCAAATACTCTAAAACATATGTTGGTACATTGGCACCTTCCTTGATTAACTTTGTAAGGTCTTTTCTCACTACTCTTCCTGCAAAGTATTCATTTAATTTTTCATCCAAATCCATAATCGATTACCCCTATATCAAATCAAAATCATTTGTTATACCTAGATTTATCTTAAATGGTACCTTGTCTAAAATTTTGCTGTCATCTTCTATAATCAGATAATAATTTTTTGTTTTATCGTAATTCCCGCTTTTTAGCGTAAATCTTACCTTAAAGACTCTCTCATCATAATTTTGCGATTTTTTATCTGCTACAATCGTATTGACATTTGATATAACTTCACCAGTATCTAAGTCCTCCATGTATATTTTAAATGTATTTGGAACTACTTTCTCTTCATCATCAACTCTGTCGACTTGGAAAAATGTCAAAGTAAATGTATTATTTGTTATCTTTTTGTTTTGTGTCGTGAGAACAATATTTGCTTTTGTTATCGCTTCCTCTTTTGATATCTTCAAATTTTTGTAGCGAAGAAGAGGTATGACTACTTCCTGTAAGCTAGAACCGCCATGGACGTAATTTGTACCAGAGCCAGCCGCCTTAAATATTCCAATGTTTTTAGGCACTAAAACTTGTGGCTTGTCTTTCAAAAATCTCACATTTATTGAAAACACCCCTGGCATGTCAAATCTTTCATCGGTCAATACATATCTTTTGTTGATCTTGTACTCACTTCCTACTTCAATCTTATCACTTTCATCCATCTTTTTTCTCTTGTATATAAATCCATGATCTGAAGTTATGATTACATTTGTAACGCTTAAATTATTAAGCCTTTCTATAGCCTTTTTTAGCTCTTGTAATGCTTCATCACATGCAACAAATACTTTGCTTTCAGTTATCGCTTTATCGCCAATTGCATCAATCGCATTATGATAAATGTATATGACTCTATTTGATTTTATAAACTGCCTTCCTTCCTCTCTAGTCATGCCCATAAAGTCTTCGTAATTTATAGCAGCTGAATTTTTATAATTCATCTTCAAAATCTTATCTCTATTCTCTGTGCTGGAAGAATCTATATCATCGACAAATACAAGGCCGTCATCGTTTATATCTATGATATTATGAGGTAGAAGAGCTGACATGCCCATCTTCGTTATAGACGGCACAACGCCAAGCATACATGAAATATCAGCGCTTCCCTTTGTGTCCATATTAAGAAGCTCTTTTAGCTCCACAGCCACATCGTACCTTAAGGCATCTGATATTATAACAATGATCTTGTCTCTATCATTTTTCGCAAGAACTTTAGCAATTTCATCTTTATAAAAATTCTCTTGTAAGCGCACACCATCTATGAGAAATTCACTTGATTCATTTAACATTGAATCATTCCAGCATGGTGTAATACTTTTTAAATACCAATTGTCGTAAATATTGTCTACATTTTCTTTGAGATCAACAAAAAGGTCAGGATTGTCTACATCATCGTAATTCAAAATAAACTTCCTGTAGCAGTAATCTATTTTGTAGTACTCATTTGTATATCTTTCTATCATTTCTTTGGCGTCCAAAGCGCCAAAGCCCCTTTGCAGCTTTTTCTTTTCTATGTAAATCTGTATTGCAAAGTAAAGAGCTTCGTAAATACTTCTGTACCTTCTATACCAGTAAAGGCCCTTTCTCTTGTTTATTGCTTTCAAATAATCATCGTAATTTTCTTCGCCATTTATGAGAGAATCTATTATCTTGCGAATAAGTGACCTATCAAATATGCTAAATGTCTCTGCTGTAATATACGTATCAATGTCAACCCTTTTTACAATAGAATCTAAATCAAGCTCTTCTTCAAGCTCAATAAGCAATTTTTGAAGAATTTCGTAATCATCGTAGTGACTCATCCAATGGTTTATAAATACTGCACAGCTTGAAGGCTTTTGTGATACATATTTTTTTAACTTTTCTGGCAGAGCAAATGAGACCTCATTTGCCAACGATGATATAGCGATTGTCATAAATAGGCCTTTTAAAGTTGGATTATCATCTATATATCCAAACTCCTTTTTCACTCTGTTCCAAAATAATCCTAAATCGAAGAACTCCGACAAATTTTTATAATACTGATTATTTTCTTCATCAAATCCAGCTTTAATCAGATTTTTGATAGACCCCTCAAAGTCTAAAATCTTCATATCACATAGAGATGATATCATGCCACATACAAGATCATCTTCATTATATTCTTCTATATTGTAAGACTTCAGCCTATCTACCATTTTATTATTATCGAAAAACTTCACGGTTTTTCCCACAATATCTTTTAATGAAAGATCCTTTATGCCTAAATCGCTCATTATGAGGGATACCTTGTCAGTGCTAAATTGATCTGAATAAAGCTCTATGTCCAAAAGCCAATTGTCTTCATTGGCCGGTCTCTTAAAATCAGCATATATCAAATAATCAGATTCTTTATCGACTGACTCCAACAGGTATTTTGTCGCGAAGTTATTATTAGGCATAAGCCTCCATATCTTTATGTCACCTAAATCAAGCTTATCTATAAACTCGCTAAACTGACCATCTTCATCGTACCAAAAAACAATGGATCTATCGCAATCCTTCTTTGCCTCATCAAATTTTTTTAGTATCCTGTCTTGTAATTCTTCCAGATTCATAAAATTCCTGCCCTCTTCTCTGATTTAAAAGGGCTTGAAAATGCAAGCCCTTTTAAAGAATAAAATATCATCATCGTATATTGGCTAATAAGCCGTCAAACTTAGTATAATTTATTTTTACACCATCATCAAGATCTATTTCGATACCTCTTTCTGCATAGTGCCGCAGCAATTCATCGTATTTGCCCATCTCTTGAAGTTGCTTATTTAGCTTATCCAAAAGCTTCTCATACCTTCTTTTCTCGTCTTTTGGTATGTCACTTGCCATTAATGAATTTAATCTATTTACTTCAGAACTAACCTTGTTTATAAGCATGTGGAGGTAATCTGTCCTCATCTTTGCCAATGTATCTTTATCATATCTATGAATGTATATAAGAGCATTGAAGGCCTTCTCTTTACCTGATGTAAAAAGCCAGTATATAGGCCTCTTTTGGTATATACTTGTGTGATCTTTGTAAAAACCATTTAAGAAATACCGCCTTATGGCATCTGCTGCCGTCTCGTTATCATTCCTGCCTATCGCATTTGCTATAAACTCCAAATTTTGAGAAAGCGTATTAGGTCCAAAAACTGTCTTCACAAAATCTATAAACTTTGACACGATGTCATCATGGAAATACTCACTGTCTGTTATAGGAATTATGCCATCTTCATCTGCTTTATAAGTCTTGTACTTATCAATGTCAAATTCTCCCCCTGCGTATACAAGTCCTTTCTTATCAAGTGAATACCTGCCAAACATGCAGCCGACAGCGTATGATATAAAGCTTTTTACATCCCTAACCGGATCTGCTTTTCTCACCGTCACATCATTATCATCCACATCTGGCGTAAGCTCATCCTGCAAACCATATATATCAATGAATATGCGGTTTAGCTCCTCTTCATTTGCTTTTAATGTATTAAACTGATTTTCTGCAAAATCTGCCCAATTATTATATGCCTCTTCAATCGTATCAGCTCCATTTCTATATTTCAAGAATGGATGCTCTTCAAAGTCCCACGATGTCTCAAATGAATCCCAGTCTGTCCTGGATATGGAGATATTTTGATTTACTAATTGGTCTATCTGTAATGTTATCATATTTTTATTTACAATCGGCAATTTCGAAATAGAACCTGGATTAAAATCTAATGTAGGAGCCAATATTTCAAGAGCTTCCATACTTAATTTCGAATTTAAAAATCCTAAAAGAAAATATATATCTTCATTATTTCTTGGAAAACATGTAGGCCCTTTAGTATCAAATATATAACCCATTTCTGTGTATCTTGATGATAAATTGCCTGATGTTAATGCAGACCATGTAATTCCTTCTCTAAAATAATAATCCATATTCTGTGGTCTTGAAAGTAATCTACCATTTTTATCCCTGTAATTTCTTATCTCATATCCATCATCATACCAATTTACAACATATTCATTATTGCCATACCACTTCCTATATGATCCGCCTTTATTATAAGGGAACCATTTTAATCCACTCTTTTTAGCTTCATCTCTACTTTTAAACCCAAAACCGATCTTATTTATGTCAACTTCATGCCAAATCCTTAAAAATCTATCATTATCTGCAGTTGCTAAACCTTGCCTCGGTTCTGCTATATCACCAAGCCTTTTGCCTTTTACAAATGCTTCTCTCATATTATCGCTTACCCAGTATGCAATAGGTGAACCGGGTATGGATTTAAAAGTGCTTTGATCAACATTGTAATATCTGTTAATACCAGACAAAAAAGCCTTTTCTTTATCATAAGGATTATTAAAATCAATTAACCTAATATAAGCTCCTCCAAATGATTCAATAAATGAATTTAACAATACAAAAGCAGTTGTCTGTACAACTTCGCCACCAATTTCCTCAAATGCTCTAGGACCAAGTTGTGATAACAACAATATAGTATTGTCTTTTAATATTGTCTCTCTTAATTTTTCAAAGCTTGACAAAAACATCCAAGATTGTTGTGTTACCATAGCTATAAATCCATTCTTTAAAGCATACTTCATACATCTTTCCAAGAATACAGCGTACAAATCTGTCTTAGAAATAAATTCTTTCTTAATAAAATTTGATAATTCTTCATCTATATTGCTCAAACCCATATAAGGCGGATTAGTCACAACTACATGGTATTTTCTACTTAATATTTCTGTCTGCTTTACAATTCTAGGCAAAAACTTTTTTAATTTCATTAACACGCTGTAATCATAGTCTATCATATTACCAATTTCACTATTTATAAAACCAAGCCTCTCATGCCAAAAATCTAAATCAATATCATTTGTCTCTATAATTGAACCATAAAACTTGGCATCTTTAAAAATCGAAATAAGATTATCTATTTGACTTTCAGCATATTTCTTATCTTTTACGCCTTGAAGCAATATCTTTTTTGCATCACCTGTTTCAGTAAATATATTTGTTTCCTGAAATGATGTAATATTTATATTTAACTTGTTCTTTTCTATATATCTAAAAAATAATCTATTCTTCTCCCTTGCTTTCATAACAACTGCAAATGAAGCAAGCTGTACTGCTCTGTCATCTATATCAAGACCATAAAGATTATTTTCTATTACAAGAGCTGGTATTTCGCTCTTCATGTACCCATAGCTTAAGTATATATCGTATAACAATTCAAATGCATACACAAGCATGTGCCCTGAACCGCAAGCCGGATCTAGTATCTTTATATCTTCAGGTTTTAAATTTTTGTCGATTATTGCACTCAATGTACTACCAGCCTTACTATCTTGCTCTTTTGTATCAACATAATATTCCCATTTGCTCATAAAATCGCTGTTAGGATGGGATTCTATCCACAACCTGCCGACTGAATTTTCAACCAAATACTTAACTATCCACTTAGGTGTATAAAGTTGTGTTGCAACAGAAATAGTCTCTTTTGATATTTTTATCTTATTTTTAAGATCTCTATATACTTCATCTTTTTTCTCTGATACATAGAATTGATAAAGCCAACCTATTATTTCTACTCCTTCTTTAAAGTCAGCTTCATCTATGTCGCTTACAAGCCTTCTAATGACAGAGCCTTCCTTTAATAGATTGTCAGGAAGAAGCAGCTCGGTATAGTCATTTATTTCCTCAAACATAAAAGGAAGTATACGGTTTAATTCATTGCACTGTATTATAAGAAGGTACCTGTACAATTCCTCTATGTTATTTTTCTCTTTGTATTCTAAGACTTTCTTCTTATCTACTGGCAAGTCAACTGTTAATGCATTGTACACTATATCAGGTTCCCATCTACCTTCTTCACTGGATGAAAGCACGCGGACACCTGTAGGCAGGTATCCGTTGACCTCCATATATCTCAGTGCTATAAATCTATTGAACCAAGTGTATGCAATCTCTTCTATTACCTGATCAAAATCTCCTACTTCGCGTATCCTCTCTATAAGTTTATTGCGCTTATCGTATACGTCATCGCTGTACAGCTTGCCATTTAGTAAGACTGCATCATTTAACTTTTTCACGTCTTCTATGCTGTCTTTTGTAATCTCGTAAGAATATGCCTTAAACTCTATGTCTTTTTTCAATTGATTCCTTGCCCATACCGCGTAATTTTTTATAGCATTTTTATTCATCTGAAGACCTCCATCAAAAGTCGATATTCATCATAATAGGCGTACCCTGCCTTCTTTTAAATTTTCTATAAGTTTCTCTCTTAATTGATTTAAAAATCTATCAACATCATCTTCTGTCTCCAAAATTGTAAGATTACCTATGTAATTTTTTAGTTCTACTTGTTTTATAGGTTTCGGTTTTTCATGCTGGTCATTGTCTTTTGCATCTTTTTTCTCATTTTGTACTCTATACACCTCTGCATCAATTTCCTTGATACACCCTCTAAATCTTTCATCAGAAAGGGATTTTAATGCTTCCACGTCCTTAATCTGTGTGATTTTGTCTAATTGACTTAAAAAATCATCGAAGTACAACAACAGTCTTTTCTTAAAATTATCTGATAAACATTCAATTTGAAGATTTTCTTCTACGCGTTTTCTGTCATCTAATATCTTCTTCTTTGCTATTTCTTTTCTCTCATTTAAGATTTTTTCGTACTCTTTTCCTATCTCATCTACAAGCTCAGGTATTTCTTTTATCATCGCATAAGGTGATGGACTCTCAATTATTCTCCTCAATGCAATGGATTTATCTCTTATCACTGGGCTTGAAATGTAGCTTTCGCTATTATCTACCATTTTCAAGCAGTCTAACCCGCTATCAAATATATCTTTTTGATGTTCATAAAAGCTTATGACTTTTTCAAGTTCCTCATTTATTTCAATTAAGTCATCTTCTTCAACGATTAATTTATCAAAAAATTCCTTTTCATCCTTCTCGTGCAGTATTTCAGTGTATAAGTCAAGTGCAATATCTAGCTCCTTTTTACCTGGATATCTATTCTTGTATTGTGCTATGTAGCCTTTTATAATTTCAATCTTTTTATCGACTAAATTCTTTACTGCTAAATAAAGTTTATCCTCTTCATCAGGCAAATCCAGTTGACCAAAAATCACGTTTGCAACATCTTTCACTTTCTTTAAAAATTTCGCGTCTAATGCTTCTCTATACTCTACTACCGCCTTGTCTATCTCGCTATTTTTTGTAAGATAGTCTACGACATTTTTGTTGTCAATCGATATATACTCGCCATTGTAGCTGATTTTAACCATGCCACCCTTAAACATAGTTGCAATCAAGCCTGAGATGTCTAGTTGATTCCATCCATATGGCTTACTGGAGAATCTATCCACTACGTCTTTTACTGTCAAATAATTGCTTTTTATAAACCTCTCTTCCTCCAAATATTTCTGTAGTTCTTTTATGGCCAGCTTATTGTCGGCTTCTTCTGTAAATGACAGCTTTGTCTCATTTGATTTTATTATCTTCTTTATATCATCAGCACCAGTTGTATGAACATTGATGTAGTTCATCTTTGTATATACATTTTCTACCAATATTTTTAACCCATTATCGATTTTTTCACGGGGATTGTTTACTTTTATGTCAAACTTCTGGCCTTCAATGTACACACCTGCAGCTGCTATCAAGTTTGCTAGCTGATTTTTTATTCTCTTTTCCCTTCCATCATTCTCGCTCTGTTTTATGCTTATCAATTTTCTAATATCTTCTGCCGCATTATTCAACTTATCATTGATGTATTTCTTTGTCTGTATATACTCTTTCACCTCGTCAAAGCAATCTGTGTCATCTGGCAGTTTTAATATCATTGTGCTGCTGTCTTTTGACATGAGTAAAAGCTCATAATCGGTCTTTGGTGTTTCAAAGTAAGGTGTAACTATCTTTATCGTTATGTCACCTTTCATGGTGCCATAATTATAGCCGTCAACTTGCCTTATTATATTAAAGACATTATATGAAGAGTATTTGAAGCTCTTATTATCGTATATATCTGCGAATATCATTTTCATTACTTCATCGATTATTTCTCTTTCATCTACATTTACTGATTTTATCTCTCTATTAATATCCTGTTCTACATCAGTTAAAAATATATATTCATCGCCATTTTGCTGGATGTAATTTTCTCTCTTTAGACGATCTAATGATTCGACTATGCTGGACCTCAATGCAATCTTGTCTACATCTATATCATCTATCATAAGCGTCGTGAGATTTTCCACATTTGCCTTGACTCTATCAACATATTTTAAAAGGAAGAGAAGCTTCAACAGCTTTACATCTTGCTCTTTTATGCTTTCATTTTTCTGTGCCTGTATGACTGCCCTTTTTACTGATGAGTCAAGATGGTCTTCGATTGTATCGTAAAATACATAAAATGGTATTAGTACACCAATATTTTTGCCTCTAAACATAGAAGCTGCCTCTTTAAATGCGCCCAGAAGTGACCTTTCACCTTCTGATATGTGTTTTCCTGCTGCGCCGTGGCTTCTTACGACTTCAAAGACATTCTGAAGCAAATTAAATTGGTAAGGCACAAATGGGTATACTTCTATAAAGTCATTTTCATCTTTGTATGACGTCATGTCAGATGTAGCTGATGAAAAGCTTATTATGTTTTTAAGTACAGCACTTTTTTCGGCGTATAAGCTTCTCAATGTATCTTTAGCAACATCGCTTTTTTCCAATATTCTCTTTTTTATGACTTCATCAGTATTTGCACTCGAAAGATTTATCCTTGTAGCGAATCTTCCTTGTATCTTTGAAAAATCGTACTCTTTATTTTTTGTCTCTTTTACAAATCTGTCTATATCCTGCTGCGATGTTACTACTACCCATGCTTTTCCTTTCAACTTTATGCCAAGATCCTCCACTATCGTCTGCAAATTTAGCATCAGATCTGAATTATCGCCGATAAACTGGCCAACTTCATCTACAAAAAACAGTACTCTGTGGTCATTTCCTCTAGATTCACAGTATTCTTTCACAATGTCTGCAAATTTGTCTATCGTAATTGAATAATTGCTCTCTGCCTTGTCAAATAGCAATTCAGCTGCTTCTTTTGACATGCCTGTAGATAATGTCAAGGCTTTTACTATATTGTCTCTTTCAAAGTATGCAGCATCTCTTCTATCCTCCCATTTTCTGCCTGATACTGCCTCAAATGCTTCCTTAAATTCATCGTACTTGTTGTCTCTATAAAGGTTTCTCTCAAATTCTGCAATCCACGGTGTAAAACCGTAAAAGCCCTGCATCTCATCGAATACTCTCATAAATGTCTCTACTAGTCCGCTTTCTTTTACCTTGCTGTCTGTCTTTGCTTTTGAGTCTATGTCAAAAAGTATTACATCGCATGAAGAATTGGCAGCTCTTTTCATCTCGCTTAAAAGAAGTGGATCTTTAATCTTATCATCAAAAAAACTTACTGGTCTCCTACCGTTTATGTCTTGATTATTTAATATGTATGCCAAAATCTTCAAAAGATGTGATTTACCAGAACCAAAAAAGCCAGAAATCCACACACCTATCTTATCTGTCGGCCCATCTAATGATTTACAGTAAGCAGAAAAAAAGTCATTAAAATGCTTTAATAATTCATCTGTAACGACGTATTCATCAAGCTCTTGATATATGTCATCAGTCTGCTCTGCTTTTATAACGCCATTTAGATCTCTATCTATATCTTTTACAAACAAATCTTTTATAATCATTGCATTTCCCCCTTATGATATTTTAAACCCTCTATAATAATTTTTATCTTCAAATATAGAAAATAGCTTAACTGATGTACCACTAAAAGTGCCAGGGAAAAACAATATTGTAGCCGTTTTGTCAATGTGATTTTTTAAATTATTCAAAATAATATGTGCCCTCATAAAGGGCCATACCTTTCCCACACCTGTAATCAGAATTAGATTGTGTCCTTCTACTTGCTTAGTTATTATATTTATAAAATTTTCAGGTTTGGAAACAGACTCTAATGCTCTAAACATTTTGTCTTTCCCCATGTTTTTTTCATATTCTTCTATAACGTCGAAAATATTTTTTTCTTTAAGTATTTCTAGAAATACTTCATATAAGTCAATTTCTACTGGATTTATTTCTGAACCGATATAGCTAAAATTTTTCATAATCAATTTAACAAAATCCCTTATCTTAAGCTCGTCATGCGGATCATAATCAAATATATAGTAAGGTATTTCATTGCCTAACCCTTTTCTTGATATTATCTCTTTTGATTTTATTTTTTCATATACCATTTGCAATCTTTTATCTAACTCACTCATATAATCATATCTCCCATCATCGCCTTTATATATGCTGCATCTCCTATCTCAATGAAATGATCTATTAATCCTTTATCGATTGAAGGAATTACAATCCTCTTTTCAACTTTATTATTGATAAGTCCCGCTTCTAAAAGCGTCTTTGTAAAAACCTGCGATAGCTTATTCAATGTATAATCATGCCACTTAGCCACTTTTTCACTTTGCTCTCTTTTGCTATCAAAAAAAGCCATAATATCCGACTTATTTAGCTTATATGATCTTTCATTGATTTTCTCTCTAAATACTTCATTCATAAACTCAAAAAAAAGTCTGTTTGTCTTCATCAAGCCGTACAAAACGATAATTTTGCTTTCCTGGCTGTTGTAATTTGCAACAATATTTAATAAATATTCGTCAAGCACGCAAAGTCGCTTATAGACAGCATTAAATATCTTATCAATGCTTTTTTTCGTTTTATATTGGAATAAATTTTCTTCCTTTATCATGTTTATCATTTTTTCTTTTTCAACTTTATCCTGCATCAGCTTTGCAACAACTTTTGTCTCAAAATAAAGGTATGGCTCACCTGTCATACGCGCTGTGTAATCTAATTCTTTCAAATATTGTGCACCACCTATCACATAATCTCTTTTATATCCTTAGATATAGCAACTTTAGACAACATCCTCTTTAATTTTTCATTGTCGCTTTCTTTCTTTACTGCTATCTCCAGTTCATATGGCACAGATCCAAATTTATCTTTAATTGTCTCTATTATCAATTCTTTGATAGTATTAAGCTTTATATTTTTGTCGCGTGCGGATTCCTCTCTATCGTATAAGTCAAAATCGACTTTTTCAATTATTGGAGTAAGTTCTCCTTTGCTCAATATGTAGACATTATGAAGCGCCCTAGTTATCTGAACGTACAGCAAATTGCGATCCATCATGGTATCAGAGTACGTGTCTTTATCAGCATCTGAAATAATTACTATGTCAAACTCTAAGCCTTTTGTCAAATATGCCGGAATTATTGATATTCCGCCTTTGTACTCCTTCATATCGTCTGATATGAGATTGACAGACATCCTTGATTTTAAATTTTCGTAAAGTCTTTCACAACCATCAACAGTCTTTGAAATTATGGCTATATTCTCTTTACCATGGTATTTTTCTTTTATTATATCAATAATCCTATCATAAATCTCCTCATCATTTTCTTTCTCAATGACAAGAGGCTTATCGCCCATCCTCATTAAAGGCTCTGGCAAATATTCTGATGCACCATCATTATACTTAATTATATCACGGGCAAACATAACTATTTCATAAGTACTTCTATAGCTTCTTTTGATATTGTATATTTTCAAGTTTTTGCTGTAATCAAATATTTTTTTAACAGTATTTATGTTGTATGTCTGCTTAAATGGCACTATCGATTGATTTATGTCACCTACTATCGTAAATGACAAATTGTCAGAAAATAACTTTAGCGTAAATATTTCAAACGGGCTTAAGTCTTGACTCTCATCAATCGCTATGTGCTTGTATTTGAAGCTATCTGTATTATTTAATAAGCTGAAAAGATAAAGTATCCCTGCAACATCTTGTTCTGTAAAGCCTTTTGATGAAAATTCCACTATTCTCTTTAATGTTTTGTCATCCAGCCTGCCTTCATTTGCCCTTTGCAATAGCTCGATATTAGTAATCAACTCTAAATAGTGTTCAATTGCATCAAATTCTTTTATGCTATTTAGATATTCACCGACTATTATGTCAAAATGTCTTTCCATCCTATTGACGTTTTTGTCAATTTCATCTGCAAACATTGATATTTCATCATCAATACTTTTATACCCTTCAGCTTGCTTTTTAAATAAATTTAATTGATTCAAAAGCTCTTCTTTATACTTCCCAACCACTTCTTCTTTCTTGTCTTTTAACTGATTTTTTAAATACTCTTTAAATCTTTCAATTCTTTCGTTTAATTTATAACCTCCAAATTGTACCATAAACATATTTTGAAGATCTTTATATGTATACAATGTCTTATCGTATATTGATAAATCCCTAGTTGGTATCGCCTTTATCAATAAACTTTCAGCATATGTATTTATAATCTCTTTAAATTGAAGGCTTCCTTTTATTTTAAAGACATCTTCATATTGATTGACTTTTTCATTGTTTCTATTCAAATCATACTCAACTGGTATTTTCTCTCCTATTACTTTTTCTGCAAAGTCCTTGTATGTGACTTGCAGTGCATTTTCCACATCTAGCTCTGGCAATGTAGTGCTTATATAATTTAGAAATAATTTATTTGGAACAATTACTAATATATCCTCACCTTTCAAGTTATAGCTGTATATTAGATATGATATTCTGTGCAAAGCGATAGTGCTTTTCCCGCTTCCGGCACATCCTTGTATGAAAACAACTTTGCTAATGTCCTCTCTTATAATGTCATTTTGATCTTTTTGTATAGATGCAATGATATTTTTTAATTTAGTATCCGATCCCTTATTTAAAAGTTCAATGAGGTTTTTGTCTGCAATTATCTTTTCGTCTTCTTTGCTTTTACCAACAACTTCTAGATCTTGAATCCTAGTAATTTGCCCCTTTTCTATCACTATGCTTCGCTTTAAATAACTTTTGCCTTTTATCGTCCTTAACTTTCCATTTCTATCTTTTACAACAACCTCACATGGCCCTATGCCG
>JAAROH010008103.1_pt1 | contig 15174 bp, 13 predicted proteins | sample 7248631 | NCBI WGS metagenome assembly JAAROH01 (sample SAMN09772309, study PRJNA484901) | compost metagenome | isolation source: Vermicomposting unit | place: India
GTGATCAAAAAACAGCTCCATGTCGCCTAAGGGGTACCCTGTTTGTCTCTTAGGGTATGGAAATTATTGTAATGAAAAATGCTCATCTACAGTACAGTACTTAATTCTTCTCAGTTAGCTTTAATTCCTTCTTACGCTAAACTGTCTTATAGCTTTTTCATACGCTCTGTTGCGGAAGGAAGCGCAAGACGGCTTCCTTCCTCTCGATTAACCCACTTTGATCGCGTCTTTCTCTCCTTGTTGCAGTTGATACATTTGATAATATTTGCCTTTCTTGTTCATCAGTTCGTCATGAGTGCCTCGTTCGACGATCGTGCCGCGGTCTAGCACGAGAATTTGATCGGCATTTCGAATCGTCGATAAACGGTGAGCGATGATAAACGTGGTGCGCCCTTTTTTGAGCACATCGAGCGCTTGCTGAATGACCGCTTCCGTTTCCGTATCGATGTTGGCGGTTGCTTCATCGAGCACTAAAATGGCCGGATCGAATGCCAAGGCGCGGGCGAACGAAATGAGCTGGCGCTGCCCGGACGATAGCGTGCTTCCTTTTTCAATGACCGGTTCATCAAAACCGTTCGGCAAGCTTTTGAGCCATTGCTCCGCCCCGATGTCGCGAAGCGCTTTTTCGATCGTGCTGCGGGTAATGCGCGGATCTTGCAAACTCACATTGGATGCGATCGTGCCGGTGAACAAAAACGGATCTTGCAAAACGATCCCCATATGCTTGCGCAACATTTGTTTAGGCATCGTTTGAATATCGACTCCATCGATGAGGATGCGCCCTTTTTGAATGTCATAAAAACGGAACAATAGATTCATGATCGAACTTTTCCCGGAGCCGGTATGCCCGACGAGCGCCACCGTCTCTCCTTGCTTGACCGTAAAGGAGATGTTTTTTAACACATATTCGCCGTCCTTATACCCGAAATACACGTTCTCAAACACGACGTTTCCTTTGTAGCGCGGCATGTCTCCTTCGTACACCTCATCGCCGGGCTCATCGAGAAGCGCAAACACGCGCTGGGCGGCAACAAGCGATTGTTCCAAGTTCGCCAACTGGTTCATCATCTCGGTCACCGGCTGGAACAAGCGGGTGAGATAATCTACAAACGCGTACAGCACACCCATGGAAATGGCTTGGCCGCTTAAAGAACCGCCCCCGAAATGCCAAATAAGCGCCACAAATGCTACGTTGCGGAGCACGCCGACTAAGTTATGCGATGTGAGTGCATTTAGACTCAAAAGCTTATTTTGGTAGGTGAAATAGTCTTGGTTCAGCTCGTCAAACTCGCGCTCCGTTTCCTTTTGTCTGCGAAATGCTTGGATGATGGTCATTCCTTGAATCGACTCGTTAATCATCGCATGAATGTCGCTTAAGCGCGACCGAATGATTTGATTGTATTTCGACGCGTATTTCCGGTACACCTTCATCCATACGGCTAAAATCGGCAAGAGGAGGAGGCAGACGGCCGCCAAACGAACATCCAAAAGAAACAGCGCGATAAAAATACCGGTGATATAGATGCAACTTGTAAAAAACGTCGCCAATACCGTAACGTAGAGCTCGCGAATCGCTTCCGTATCGTTCGTCACCCGCGCGACGATTTTCCCGGCCGGTAAACGATCAAAATAGCGAATCGGCAGGCGTTGGATGTGCGCGAAGACGTCTTTGCGCATTTTTTGAATAATGCGATTCGCCGCCATCTGCAAGTAGTAGTGCTGTCCGTATTGAAACGCGGTCGCCGCGACGAGCAGGGCCATGTACAGACCTAATAAGGACACGATACGCTCAATGTCCGGCTCGTAAAAACGCATGAGCTCTCGAAAGGACAACTTTTTGGCTGGATATGAGACCGACTCGTCCCCGCGGCGAATCGTGAGGACGCCGTCTTGGACAGAGCGGTTGCCGTCCAAGGCGACAGCGCGATCGACAAAATAGTAATGCCGCCCGACTTGCAAAATGCGCACTTCTTTCCCTTTTTCTTCTCCTTGTGCAAAATCGCGCTCCCGCTTATACCATTTCCCTTGATAAAACACGGCATGGTTTCCTTTCGAAGCTTCGTGCCACGGAGACTCGATCCCTAAAATATGCTGGTCAATCACTCGTTTGGCGATCAACGGCCCCGTCAGTTCGGCAGCCACCGAAACCGCCAGCATGCACAAGGCGAACACCATCATGTTTTTATAGTGAAGGGCATAAGCGAATAGCCGTTTTCCGACGTTCATAAACCCACCCCGCTTTCTTCTATCGTCGCTGCGGCTTGTTGGCGGATCCATTGCTCGTAATACCACCCGTTTTGGGCGAGGAGTTGTTCATGCGTGCCTTGTTCGATCACTTTTCCGTCATCTAGCACGAGAATCCAATCGGCATGCTCGATCGCCGATAAACGATGCGTCGTGATGATCGTCGTTTTTCCGCGGCGCTCGCGGCGAATGTTTTCCATAATCGCCGCTTCCGTTTTCGCATCGACAGCGGACAAGGCATCGTCTAAAATTAAAATTTCCGGATTCATAAGCAGCGCGCGGGCGATCGAAAGCCGCTGCTTTTGCCCTCCTGATAGCGCAACCCCTCTTTCCCCGACTAACGTATCGAGCCCTTCAGGAAGCATTTCGATATCGTTGCGGAATGCGGCTAAATCAATCGCTTTCTGGAATTCTTCGTCGGCCGCCTCTTTGCGTCCGAATACAATATTTTCTTTCACCGTTTTCGAAAATAGCACATGGTCTTGCGGCACATAGCCAATCCATCCTCGCACCTGTTCCATTGGAATTCGCTCGAGCGGAACGCCTGAGACGGTAATGTGCCCTGTCCCTAGCGGATACTCCCGCAGCAATTGCTTCACCAGCGTCGTTTTCCCGCTCCCTGTTCGCCCTACGATGCCGAGCGTTTGCCCGCGCCGAAGCGTGAACGAGATGTTCGCTAAATTGGGGACGCTTGATGACGGATAGCGAAACCCGACTTGATCAAACACAATCGATTCGGGGATCTTAACCGATTGCGGCTCGGGATGGTTTTGCACATCCGGAACGTAGGCGAGCGTTTCGTTCACGCGATCGAGAGAAGCGTTGCCGCGCTGCATCACGTTCATGAGCTCGCCGATGGCAAACATCGGCCAAATCATCATACCTAAATAAACGTTGAACGAAACGAGTTCGCCGAGCGTTATTTCTTGATGGAACACTAAGTATGCCCCGTACCCTAATCCGATTAAATAGCTCAGGCCCACTAGCAGTTTAATCGTTGGATCAAAGAGCGAATCGATTTGCGCGACTTTCATATTTTTTTGATACACGTCTTCCGTCAGCGCGTGAAATCTCGCTTCATCCGCTTTTTCCTGTACATAAGCGCGAATGACGCGCACGCCCGAAATTGACTCGAGCACATAATCGTTCATGTCGCCAAACGCATCTTGCGCTTTTGTAAAGCGTTCGTGAATTTGTTTTCCGTACAGATTCATCGCTGCCGCCATCACAGGCAGCGGCAGCACCGCCGCAAACGTCAGCTTCCAACTGATCGACAGGCCCATCGTGAATAAAATGACGAGCATGAACGTGCTTGAATCAACGAGCGTTAAAATACCGAATCCGGCCGTATTGGCGATCGCTTTTAAGTCGTTCGTCGCCCGCGCCATTAAGTCGCCAGTGCGATTGTTTTCATAAAACGTCGGCGTCATGTTGAGTAAATGTTTCATCAAGCGGGAACGCATGCTTCGCTCTAATAAAAACGCACCCCCGAACAGCTGATACATCCATATATAGTTCACGCCGTAAATGAATACCGTCAGCCCTATGAGCCCTCCGACATATGCGATCAGCTTCTCCTTGGTGAAGCCGTCCGAATGTATATCGTCAATCGCGATTCCTAGCAACTTGGGCGGAATCGTTTCGAACAGGCCCCCCAACATTAAAAAGACAATGGCGATGACATATCGCTTCCAATGTTGCTTGAAAAACGAACGAAGCTTCCATAATACCGAAAACATATGGACTCAACTCCTTTATCGTTCAGTGATCATCTAACCGCTCTCCATCTCTCCGGCTGGCAATGTGAACGGTGTCCATCTCATTTCCATTTTGCCTTCCTCCCTTAAATTTGTAGATTGCAAGCTTAAAACCATCGGTAAACGGAGCATTTTCGGTCCGTCATTTCTTCTTCCACTTGCCGGATGAGCTGCTCCTGTTTGATTTCCTCCATCGTCCATGTCCGTCGCTCGATGGTAATGGTCACAAACAACAAATGGATCGTCATCGTCCCTCACCCCCTTTCATAAATAAAAGCCGCGGGTTCCCTGGAGTTCCCGCGGCGCAACAGCCGAAAAAAGCCGCAGGAAAAAACGATCTCCTTCCCGCGGCATTCGCTGTGCTGTTTAAGATAAAATGGCCGTAACAGACTCGGAAGGTCGAATCGTTTTTCGTTGTTCCATTGTGCGCGTTGCTCGTTTCATCATTGCTTTCATGTTGTTCATCCTCCTTCCGAAATCATGTTACGAAGTCAATTGTATCCAAAAACGGTGAAGTTGTAAATGATTTCTCATCATTTTTATGAAACTTTGTGACATACTCCCACCATCTACGCTGACGCTTCGCGTTGTTTATAATAACCGCTGAAACACATCATGGAGGCAAACCTTTAAATCTGGATACAGAAAAGAAACGAGTACATCTCGTTCTCCAAATACTTCCCTTTTTTCATATGCTCCGTTATGCCACCCGTACACCTCCACGGTTCGATGCAACGGATCAACCATCCAGTACTCTTTTACTTCAAACCGTTGATACAATTTGTATTTTTCATTTCGGTCTTTTAACGCCGTACTCGGAGACAACACTTCTACGATTAAATCAGGGGCTCCCACGCATCCCTTTTCTGTTATTTTCTCTCGGTTACAAATAACAGAAATATCGGGCTGCACTACATTTTTCGCGGATTTGTCATCAAGGCTTGAAGCGAATATGACATCAAATGGGGCCATGACCACTACACATCGTTGTTGTTGAAAATAATCCCGCAATGCCGCATACAACTCACCAACCATATACTGATGAGCAAACGAAGGAGAAGGAGCCATGCTATATGGCACGCCATCAATCAATTCCCATTGTCCGTCCCATTTGAGATAATCTTCATATGTATAGTTGTGATTTGAAAACTCCGGAGTCGTCATCGCTCCTTCACTCCATTTCGTTTTTTATAATTATATACCGTAAATGAGCCAATTTCGCTAACTGTAACGCGACGATTCTCCAAAGATTCGATTGCGAGTTTTAGCGCAGTTAAACGACACTCATTTAATGTTTTTTGAGAACTGCCTTCTTTTGCCTTTGTTATCTGTTTTTCGATAGATGGAAACTTCTCTTCAATCCGCTCCATGCTTTTATGCGAATCGCTTTTGGCCGCTAAAGATTTCACGAAGAAAAAGACCTCACTAACAAAGGCCGCAAGCAACGCGAGCGAACGAGCGACCCCCAATCCATTTTTTCTGAAGCATTCTTTACCTCCATTCCGCTAACGAAAACACGCCGTTTTTTTCAAAATCGTATACAATCGCCGGAGGCAGCAGTTGACGCGCTTCATCCTTTGTCGCCCAGCAATAGTGGATATGTTCTTTCGAAAGGATGACCTCGTGCTGCTCGCTTGTGCATAAATACGTCAAGATGACGACTTGCCGCGTCGGATGGGTTTGGAACGTCGCAGCGTATAAAACTTTCTCCACCGTCACCGTCAACCCAACTTCTTCTTCAATTTCACGAATGAGCGCAGCTTCTAACTCCTCACCAAAGCGCATCCCCCCTCCGACCAGCTCCCATGTTCCGCCGCCCACTTCATCATGAGGCGCGCGCTGGACGATTAGCACGGTCCCTTTATGTAAGATCAACCCTTTCAAAACGACAACGATGTTCTTTCGATGTTCCATCTGCAGTCCCCTTCTTCTAGATTTTGCCCTCTACACAATACTCTATATGGTTGAATTGAACAGATCAAGAAAAAACAGAAAGGACGGCTCCGTTTCTTCACCCTATGTTAAAATTTAATTTTACTTAAATATTTAAAATGGTTTATAATATAGGTAGACTTATCATCAAGAAAGGGATGTCCGATGGACGATTTAAAAGCATTGTATCAGGCCATTAAAGAAAAAAACGATGCGGTGACCGCGTTTTTATTGCAAGAGATTCGCGCCATGCTCAGCACTGAGTATCAAGAGCTAACCCAAAGGCAAGTGATGCTGCTGGAGATATTGAGGCATCAAACCATGACGATCAACGAAATCGCCCAGTTCTTTTCCATAACTCCAAGCGCCGCCAGCCAGCTCGTTCGAAAGCTGGAGGAAAAAGCGTATGTTCGTCGAGACATCAATCCAACCGACCGCCGTGAAATCATCGTCCGTTTAGATCAAGCGGGTCAAACATATCATGACAAAATGGGCGAAGTCGAATTGCGCTTAATGGAAAAATATTATGGAAAACTTCAGCGTGATGATTTGGAAAAGCTGAAAGAAATTAACGATAAGCTCTATACCATCATCATAGAGGCGCATCGGTCGTAACCCTTCTCCATTGGGGAAGGTCTGTCGAATATTTAAGTTTATTTAATAATTAATTTTATTAAACTAATAAGGGAGAGGAATCTGATGAATCGAATACGAAACAGTCGTTATATGCAGTTTATAGCGGCGTCTCTGTTCGCTCCGTCTGCTCTTTATCTAGCGGTGCGAAAACATGGTCATGCTTTAGAACATACGTCTGTTTTATTGTCGCTTACCATCGTTTTTCCGCTGTATTTAGCCGTTGTTTATCGAATGACGATCGGTCGGATCAAGCGTTCATGGAAAGCGTGCGTTAGCGTAGCCGCATTTGGGCTAATAATCGTGTATGTGATCATTCCCCCTCCGCTTCGTGAACAATACCATTTTATCAAATACGTTTTTTTCGTCATTGAAAGTTTGTTCATTGTAATCGAATTATGGATCGCTTGGTCTATCATCCGAAACCTCAGAGCCTTTATTCGCACCTTTCGCGTTAAGAAAACGAAACATTTCTATTTTTTAAGCACTTATACCCATGCCATTGAAGCGGTGTTCAGGCGCCCTGTCTTTTTGCTTCGGATCATGATCACAGAGATCGCCGCGTTGTATTACTTAACGTATCGCAAAAAAAGGCGTCATCTGCCGCTGCCGTATCCAACTTACAGCTATCATAAGAAAACGGAATATTTCGGTGTCTTTTTGATGCTCGTGCATGCGATGCTCATCGAAATCGTCGGCGTTCATTGGCTCGTCATGCAGTGGAGCGAAGTAGCCGCTTGGATAGTGACGTTTTTTGATGTGTATTTCCTGCTCGTTCTGATCGCCGACTATCGGGCGATTACGCTGTCTCCGATTATTCTGGCGCCTGACCGAATCCATATCCAATTAGGAATCCGCAGCTTTGTAGAGCTGGAGTACGCCAATATAGAAGAGATCACATGGGACGTGACCCAAAAACCAAAGCGAAAGAAAGAAACCGATGCCTATTCGGTTGCGCTATTAGGCTTTTTTGACGAAGAGCCGAAACTGGAAATCCGCTTGCGGCAGCCGGTGGAAGTAATCGGGCTGTTGGGGCGGAAAAACACGGTGCGAAAACTATATGTGACAGTCGATGATGCGCACGGATTTTATGAGACGGTGTCAGAAAATTGGAAGCGGGTGCTTCAGGGGAAATAACAGAATCGGCCCAGCTGAATCGTGGCGGGCCGATGTTGTTACCTTTTATTCAATCAGTCCTTTTTTGACCATGTAGTGCTCCATAGCTTGATGGAGCCATTGTTCTTCTTCTTTTGTAAAAGGAGATGGCATCCAATTGCATGTTTCCGCCTCCCGAACCATCTCTTCCACTTGTTCTAGTCGCCCGAGCATTTGCATCGTATCAGGACCAACAAAGGTCAATGTGGCATTCATATACTGTTCCATCAATGCTTCTACCTCTGGATGATCCACAGGCGTACCCGCCAACTGCTTAGCCTTTTTTGTCAGACGAACCCATTCTCGATCCATCGCCATCATATCTGCTTCGGAAACGGCTGCCACGAGCAAATCAGCGGCATCTCGCCAAAAAAGAAGGTTGAGTTCGCCCGACTATTTTAACTGAGAAACAAATGGAACATCACGATTTTGGACGAAACCACCGCCCCCTTTAGTGGATTCATTGCTCACGCAGATAGAGGTGATCATTTTTCAATATTTACATTCTTCTTTTTTATTTTATAATTATAACCAAAAACGGAAAATCAAGCTTTGTATAGCTCCACGCAGAGACAGGCTACTAAAGACCTTTTCGTTTATTCAGTTGAAAGGATTGGGTAAAGATGATCGTCGTGCAAAATGTCAACAAAATCTATCCGCCTCATCGCCACGTGTTGCGCGATCTCTCTCTCGAGCTGAATAACGGAGATCGGCTCATTCTTTTAGGGCCAAATGGGGCTGGGAAGACGACCTTAATAAAGTGCATCATCGGGCTTACTGCACCGGACAGCGGCCGTATTTACGTAAATGGGGTGGATGTTGTCCGCAATCCGAATGGGGCGCGCGAGTCGATTGCGGTCGTGTTTGAAGAAGCCGACAACTCCTATTCATATTTAAATGTTTTTGACAATCTCTTGTATTTTGGTTTGCTAAACAAGCGGAGCCGTTACGAAGCGAAGCGACGGGCCGAACAAATCATGGCCATGTTGAATCTGACCCCCTACGCGGATCGTCTGGCCCAATCCCTTTCGCGAGGGATGAAACAAAAATTGGCGTTTGCGATCGCCTTAATGAAAGGAGCGCCGTTTTTGTTCCTTGATGAACCGACTCTTGGCCTTGATGTTGAGTCGCAGCATCATATTCGAGCGCTGTTGACGGAAAAACACAACTGGTGGAACGCCGTCCTCATTACGACCCACGACATTCCGTTTGCCCACGCCGTTGGAAATCAATTTGTATTTATCAAAGATGGAACCATCATTTGGCGGGGAACAAAGGAACATTTTTCAACTCCAGCTGACTTGGAAACTCATTTTTTAGCGGCGATTCGTTCCTATCAATTCTCCCAAGAGGTTGGTGATTGAATAATGGAGGCCGCTTTGCAGTATTGTTTTTCAGATACTGTCGATGCGCAAATTCACGAACATCCATTGACAACCAAACAAAAATAGACAAACCTTACAAAATCAAGTCTTCTTTGATTCGGCAAATCCGCCATGTCGTCTAGGGAGGTGGGTTGATTGCTCCGGCAAATTTTTCGTGTTGTATCGGCGTCGTTTTTGAAAAAAAGAGCAGAGTATCGCCGATATTGGTTCGATTTTACTGTTGGGCTGATTATTAAATTTGTCTTTTTTTTCGGTACGCTGTACGCAAGCCCCATCCAGACGGGAAAAGAGGCGGCGGTCAAGCTAGCCGGTTTCAGCCTTTGGTACTTAAGCGCTCATTTGATCGCAAAGCTTGGCAACAGCGCAATCGAAGAAGCGTATCTCGGCACCGCAGAGCAAGTGCTTTCAACGAAGACTCCTCCATGGCAAATTTTGATCGGCGTGGTGGTCGCGGAAGTCGCGTTGTCGTTCGCATGGGTGGCGCTTTTTTTCCTTTGTGCCGCCTTGATCATTGGATTTTCCGAAATTGTTTCGGGAGCATTGTCCATCGTAACGGAAATCGTCGTATTTGGTGGAGTGAGTCTCATCGGCATGACGGGGATCGGCGTGTTCATTTTAGGACTGTCACTCCGCTTAAAGCAAGTCGGGGCCGTTACTGAAGTGCTTCTTTACTATTTATTAATCTTCTCCGGGTTTTTTCTATCTTCGAATCGATTACCAGCCGCCTTTCATATTCTCAACGCCCTTTCTCCTCTTTCTTGGGCTGTACAAGGAATGAGCGCAGGATGGCGCGCGTTCTTTCCCGCGTTCGGCGTCTCGCTATTGTGGCTCGCCATCGGCTCATTCGTCTTAAGACAACAATGGAACTGGGCGAGGAAGAACGGAAAAATAGGAAGCTACGTATAACGAAAAGACAGGTTGAAGCGGCCCCCACAGCTGATCGGTTCTTATATGTAATTCAATATCTCACGCGGCGCAAAATCATCGATGCTCTGCAATTCTTCCTTGCTCCACCATTTTACCTGTTGCCATGCATCCTTTTCGTCTTTCGTCATATTTTCGAACGATAATCTCGTATCCGATGGAATCGTGATTTTGTAATAAATCTCTCGACTAACAAAAGGACCTTGTTTCCCATCGATCCATACATCGAGTTGAAATAGGGGTTCGCCGACAAGGTCGACAACAATGCCTAGTTCTTCGTATAACTCTCTTTTTAACGCTTCCGCCGGGGTCTCATTTTCTTCAATCCCTCCCCCTGGAGTCACCCATAACACCTTGTTTCCTACCACATCGCGAAATTCAAATCGCTGAAGAAGAATTTCATTCCGTTCATTGATGATCACGGCTCTAGAACATTGGCGTATCTTCATAAAAGGCTGTCCCCCCTATATCGATGATCGTTTTGATCGACTCATTCGTATCATTTTATCATATTTCACCATATTTCCTCCAGCCCTTCCCCCATCGGTTTTTCCGGTCGGGAGAGCGGCGCTGCCGATCGAGCGGTTTTGTATGCCGCAAAAACAAGGCAGAGGGAATCCTCTCCCCCTGCCTTGTTTTCATTAGCGAGTGGCGACTGATTCTCTTGCTTTTTTCACCAGATCGAAGCGGTCGGCGTTCATGATTTTCACCCACGCGTTGATGAAATCGCGGACGAATTTTTCTTGGTTGTCGTCTTGAGCGTAAAATTCGGCGTAAGAGCGGAGGATGGAGTTCGATCCGAAAATGAGATCGACCCGGGTCGCTGTCCACCGCACTTGGCCGGTTTTCCGGTCGCGGATTTCGTAAATGCCGCCGTCGGTCGGCACCCATTCATAGTCCATATCCAACAGGTTGACGAAGAAGTCGTTGGTCAGCACCCCGATGCGGTCGGTAAACACGCCGTGGGGCAAATCGCGATAGTTCGCGCCCAACACGCGCAAGCCGCCAATTAAGACCGTCATTTCTGGACCCGTCAGCCCAAGGAGCTGCGCTTTGTCGATGAGCAGTTCTTCCGGCGGGACGCTGTATTCTTGCTTTTGATAGTTGCGGAAGCCGTCCGCAAACGGTTCTAATACGGCAAAGCTTTCGACGTCCGTTTGTTCTTGCGTCGCATCGCCGCGGCCAGGGAAAAATGGCACTTTGACATCAAAACCAGCGTCGCGGGCCGCTTTTTCGACCGCAGCGCTGCCACCAAGGACGATCAAGTCGGCGATGCTTACTTTTTTCGGCAGTTCACGTTGGATGTCCTCGTAGACGGACAGCACGTTGGCGAGCCGCTCCGGTTCGTTCACTTCCCAGTCTTTTTGTGGGGCGAGACGGATGCGGGCGCCGTTGGCTCCGCCGCGCTTGTCGGAATGGCGGAACGTGCTGGCTGAGGCCCAAGCCGTTTTGACCAACTCGCTGACGGTCAGCCCGGAGTTCAAAATTTTCGCTTTGATTTCTTCGATTTCCGCTTCCGTCAGTTCGTAATCGACTTCTGGAATCGGGTCTTGCCAAATGAAGTCTTCTTCCGGAACTTCCGGACCGAGATATCTCGTTTTCGGCCCCATATCTCTATGGGTGAGCTTGAACCACGCCCGGGCGAACGCCTCGGCGAATTCTTCCGGGTTTTGGTGGAACCGGCGGGCGATTTTTTCGTATTCCGGGTCAAACCGCAGCGCCAAATCGGTCGTCATCATCATCGTCGGCACTTTTTTCGACGGGTTCTCGGCATCCGGGGCCAAGTCGTTTTCATCCGGGTCGACCGCCATCCATTGCCAAGCTCCGGCCGGGCTTTTCGTCAGCCACCAGTCATAGCCAAACAGCATGTCAAAGTACGACATATCCCACTGGGTTGGCGTCGGCGTCCAAGCGCCTTCAATGCCGCTTGTGATTGCATCGCTCCCTTTCCCTTTTCCGTAAGAGCTGATCCATCCCAGCCCTTGCGCTTCAATCGGGGCGGCTTCCGGCTCAGGACCGACGTGCGTGGCCGGGCCGGCGCCGTGCGCTTTTCCGAACGTATGACCGCCGGCGATCAAGGCGACCGTTTCTTCATCGTTCATCCCCATGCGGCGGAACGTCTCGCGGATATCGCGCGCCGCTGCTTTCGGATCCGGCTTGCCGTCCGGCCCTTCTGGGTTGACGTAGATTAACCCCATTTGCACCGCGGCGAGCGGGTTTTCGAGCTCGCGATCGCCGGAATAGCGTTCAGAGGCGAGCCACTCTTTTTCCGATCCCCAATACACGTCTTCTTCTGGATGCCAGACGTCAACGCGGCCGCCGCCAAACCCGATCGTTTTTCCACCCATCGATTCAATGGCGACATTGCCCGCCAAAATGAACAAATCAGCCCAAGAGATTTTGTTTCCGTATTTCTTTTTGATCGGCCATAACAGCCGGCGCGCTTTATCCAAGTTGGCGTTGTCCGGCCAGCTGTTTAACGGCGCAAAACGCTGCGTGCCTGTCGACGCGCCGCCGCGGCCGTCGCCGATGCGATACGTCCCTGCCGAATGCCAAGCCATGCGGATCATTAACGGCCCGTAATGGCCATAGTCGGCCGGCCACCAGTCTTGGCTTTCGGTCATCAGTTTCCGCAAATCTTCTTTTAACGCCCAGTAGTCCAGCTTTGCAAATTCTTGCGCGTAATCAAAATCTTCATCATGAGGGTTCGTCTTCCGGTCATGCTGGTGAAGAATGCTTACATTCAGCTGATTCGGCCACCAGTCTTTGTTCGTTGTCCGATTGGAAGATTGATTGGTGATGCTCCCGTGGTATGGGCATTTTGAAGCTTGTTGTGGGTGTTGATGTTCCATCTTCTCTTCCCCTTCCTGTTCAAATTGTCTTCCTCACGGTTGTTTTGGCAACCGATATTGATAATTACTATTACATTAAAATTATAATAAATTAATATTTAATAGTAAAGTGTAAAAAGTATTTTTTAGTATAAAATCTTTCTATATAAGTTGCAATAAGGATTTTCCGATTTTTCGTTGCGCGTTTCATCTAAGTACAAGTTCATTATGATAGAACGAGTCGAGTAATCAGCGGGATGTAAAACAAAATTTCAATTTATATATATTTGACCACACCATCCCATTCCATGAAGATGAACCATTCTCAATAAAGGAAATTTAAGTATTGACAAAAGTGCGTATGGCTCGCGGTCTGGATGATGATCGTCACGATCCCTGTCACTTCACATAAAAGCTCGCTCCGTCCATCCACTCAATTTCATCATAGCGCTTGAGGTCGCGCACAAGCTGAAACAACGCCTCATCTTTTTGTTTCGCTTCAATCATGCAGTCAAGCTGCCGGACGGTGCCTTTGATTTCCCGCAAAAAGCGGATGAACATCTCAGCATCGACAAAATCGTGATGGGCGCGGAACTGTCTGTCGCTCTTTGGGCTTGAGAGATGCATTTTCATCGGCAGCGGCGAGTGGCGCCATGTCGCCACGATCCGTTCCCAGTCTGGCCGCCAGTCTTCTTCGTCGTGATTGGCGAGATGGTGGTGCAAATCAAAAACGAGCGGCACGCCGAGTTTTTCGCATGCATAGAGAGCATCGCGCAGCGTAAACACCGTATCATCATTTTCAAACATGATCATTCGCTGCAACGAGATGGGGATGTACGCCCAATTATGGATCAGCTGCTCCAACGCCTTTTCTTTGTCGCCATACCCGCCGCCAAGGTGGAGCACGCAGCGGTGTTCTGCGTCAATCCCCATTCCGCGCAACAGTTCTCGATGCAGATGCAGCGTGCGCAATGAAGCGCGGAACACATCGGCATCAGGGGAATTGAGCACAACAAAATGCTCGGGGTGGAAATCAAGCCGCATCGGATACTCACGCAAAAACAGCGCGATCGATCGCAACGCTTCACGGATGGGAGCGAGATAATCCCACCCGTCTAGCTCTGGATGATTGGCAAGCGGAATAAGCCGCGAGCTGAGGCGGAAAAAGCGGATGTCATGCGCCTTGTTATGTTTGAGCAAGCGAAGGCAGTTTTCGACATTGGAGATGGCGATCCGCTCAAGCTTGCGAATCGCTGCCTCGCGATCGCGAATGGCGCGAAACTGCGCCGCGGTCATCGTTTGAGAGGGAGAGCAATGAGGGACATGCACGCTCATAGCGGCATAGCCGAGCCGGACAACGGTCATAACAATGTTCCTCCGTTCTATCCATCGATTGCCGCTGGTTAGTATACCCGACCTGAGCGCTGTTTATGAACGCCCCCTTTTTTCAAGAGTCGACCAATGACACATGGACAAGGGCAATCATACAAGCTATTCTAAGCCCAATTCAATAAGATAAATCAAACCATACAAAAGCGATGAGAGCGCATTGAATATTGAAGGAAAGCACATCATGATTAAGAAGGTGTCTGTCAATCCTCTTCTCCTGAAGATCCGCCTATCATCTTCTCTTCTAATTGGTTATTATCCCAATTTACATGAAATTCGTCGAAAAATAGTTATTCATCCGAATCATTTTTCTACAAATGATCATTTAATACATTAGTACCAAATATAAACTATTGGGAAAGGATGATAGATGAATGGTTTGTGTGTGCAATGGTGGATTATTCCCGCAGTTGTTTTTTACGCAGTCCTCAACGGATCTGCCCGTTACCATCCCCTTAACAGGAACAGCCGTCACAGAAGTGCTTCGTTTGCAGCCCATTACGACCCTCAGCGGTGATCGTGTCAAACTTGATTCGATGGTTGAATTGGAATTGGCCGTATTAGCTATCATAGCAGGCGTAACCTTGACAGGCATCACCTATCGCTTAGAACGTTCAACGAACGGGGGAGCCTTTACGCCTATTGCATCGCTTGATGTCGAATCTCTGCTTCCTGTATTAACAGCTGCCGCCAACACGACGCTGTTCCCGAACTTGACATGGGTTGATACACCAGGCGTGGGCACGCATGTGTATCGTATTGTTATTGAAACGAACGGTGCAATTCTATCGACTTTGTTAAGCAGCATCACAGCTGAAACTCGCGCCTTGAATGCTCTTGTCGTCAGAAACGCATAACGAATTAAAAAGGAGGGTGTCCCAAAAGGACCGGGACGCCCTCTTTCGTCGCTATATATACGTACTG
>JAAROH010008104.1_pt1 | contig 15138 bp, 16 predicted proteins | sample 7248631 | NCBI WGS metagenome assembly JAAROH01 (sample SAMN09772309, study PRJNA484901) | compost metagenome | isolation source: Vermicomposting unit | place: India
GAATGATGGATTTTCATGCATGGGTGGGGAGTAAAATTACTCATGGATGTTTTTATAAAGAGAATTAGAACTCAGTTGTGTTGCTAATGCAGAAGCCCATCCAGCAACTCCACCCCATTTAGTAGCAATAGCTAAAATAACAATTTTTAGATTACTATTACCTTTTATTGCTTTCATATTATTAGCCAACTCTTTATTGAGCTTTGGATAAAGTATAAGACCCTACTACAACTCTCTTTTCTGCTGCATGAGCAACATTACTTGATTTATTAAATCCCAAAAAACTTGTTGATCCTAACAGAGGTGGGGCAACCAATATAATCTTCACTAAAAAACCAAATCTCTTCTTTTTCACAATCATAGCATTATCTCCTTTACTTTCACACTCTTTTTCAATCAAAAAACATCCTTTCCTGGAATTATATGGGCCCATATACTACTACTATAAACAAATATAAGTCTTTTTGGAATACTTTGGATATGATTTAATTAGAATTAGTCGAAAATTAAGAAGGGTTTGAATTAAAGATAGGAAAAAACGTTTTACTTTTTATAACGTGTGGTTTTTTGGATTGATAATGTACAACATTAGAGAGCATACTTCCTTTGCTACAGCGACGATTATTTTAGCTGCTTTCATTGCTGTTTGTTTGATGCTTGAGGTGGTTTGGAAAAGATATAAAAAAGACTTAGAAGAATACGAGAAAGATTTTAAAAAAGCTATCAGAGAACAAAATGCTATTTTGGAAGTTTCTAAGTATCCAGTCAAAGATACGGATGTCATTAAAGGGAATAAGGTCACGGATGAAAATGTGGAAACCGTTTTGGTGTTAGACAACGCCTTGGCATATAAGCGATTAATCGGTTATGGTGGTTTGCTGAAACAGATCCACAAGGAATTGAATTTGGGAGATGCAGAAGATGGAGATTTAGTCTATATCTCCGAAAATGACGAAGTAGCAAACGGTGCTTTTGATGTGATTGGCAAGTGGCATATCGGTTTAAAAAATTATGTGATAAAGAGAGATTAATAGGGTGTAGAAAATTAGAGATACAGAAGATACGGGAGATGATTTTCGTATCTTTTTTATTTAATGATTGGATATTTGCCATTTTCCATTACGATCATTATCACAAACTTTATTCATCAAGAGTATGTTTACAATATTTCAACGAATATATACGCAAAAATTTTCATAACGATTATTGTAAACGTAATATATATATTCATCATTGTTAAAAAAAATATCATCGATTCCAAAAAGGCGCTATTATTGTGTATGTTTTTAATCGTAATAAATGCTCTAGTTTTATTCATTAATTTCAATTCACTATAAAAAACGATTCAGAGGAACTTGGATAAAATTTTCTTCATTCTTGAATATATGAGAGGATAGGAAAATGGTTAATGAAATAAAAATGTATTTTTCTCGTCACAAACCAATTTATGTTATACTTGCTGCAATCATGATAGGATGCGGACTGCAATATTTCATACTTAGCAATGAGAATATGAAGTCTGTACAGGATGCTTTATCGGAAGAATCGGAGTCATTGATTTTCCAAAGCTTCTCTGTCGATATCATTGCCCTAATTGCCTTGCTATATTATATTTTTTGCTCTGCTGCTTCAATCATGAAAGATGGAGTTTTTGAAAAAAATAAAAGCACCCGTAAAATGATTTTACATAAAATATACGCTTCTTATTTGTTCGTATTTATTTGCAACGGAATCATTGTATTATCGACTAGCATAATCGTTATCATACTTTATGGATTTCATCATGATATTTTTTATCATGCATTGTTATTACTTATTGCGAAGTCCTATACCGCAATTTTTTATGTAACATGATCTATGTTTTTGGCTGTTCTATTCAAAAAGTATATGTTTATTTTTTCCATGCTTTTTGTTGTGGAGATTGCAAAAATTGCGGTTTTTGCATTTCTGCGTAAATTTGCTGTTTTTGATTACGTTATATTCAATCATTTAGATATTTCTTCTTATTTCCATTTGCCGTCTTCGGGAATTGATAAGGGATATAACATAGTATTTTCCATTGCCATATATTTAGCGTATATATTCCTTCTGCAAGCTTTGAGTGTTTATATATTCAACAAGAAAAGAGAGCGAGTAACCGATTAATTAACATTTATCGTTGTTATGGATGGCATTATCACCATTGTAAAGATTTTGAAAAGGCCGTTTAGCTCGCTAGATTAGCTGTTAAAAATACTTTGGCTTCATATCAAAAGAAAAGTCAGACCTGTTCTCTATTGTCCATTATATGATTAACTGAATATACCAATGGAAAATTTCCGTTTCATAAAAATATGAAAGCACGGCTCCAATACTGATGAAAGGTCCGAATGGTATCGCCGATTTACGGCTTAATTGTTTCGTGATGATGCCAAATAGACCAAATAATGCACCAATTAAGGTAGACAGGAAAAAAGCTAATAAAACTCCTTTAAGACCTAAAGCATATCCTAAAACAGCAAATAGTTTAATATCTCCGCCTCCCATTCCGCCATTGCTTGCAATGGCAATGATATAAAGAAGGATAAAACCGACAGTCATTCCAATTATCGAATCATACCAAGGATGAAGCGGAATCCAGATCCGCAGGAGAACAAATAGAACGAAGAAAAAGATTAAAATTCGATTCGGAATCAATTTGTAAGATAAATCACTCACCGTAATAATGATCAGGAGTGAAACAAAGGGTAGTGCTACTAAAAGCTCCTTGCTAAATCCAATTTTGTAAAAACTAAAAACAAATAGTAAACCTGTGATCAGCTCCATCACTGGGTAAATAGCCGAAATCGGAACACGGCAGCTGCGGCATTTTCCTTTCTGAAGCAAGTATGAAAAGATGGGTATTAATTCATACCAGGATAAGAAATGGCCACAATGCGGGCAGTGCGACCTCGGCTGAACGATTGAGCGTTTTTTCGGGACGCGAAGACCGACAACATTAAAAAAAGATCCGAAAATGATTCCGATAACAAAGAAAAAAAGGTAAACGAAAACCATTGCCAAACTCCTCGTACATTAGTATTTAGGGCTGTTTTTATCATTTTGCGATTCCTTATTTGTTTCTGATGAATGATTTTTATCTGCTGAATCAAAATAAAAGGTAGTTAATTGAATTTCCATCGTAATGGTTTGATTCGTTTTGTCCTCTAAAAGCTCCTTTTCCCCCGGTTTCGTGAACGAAAGGTCGTCCACTCGGGTGATTCGCTCCAATTTTTCTATTTCTTGTAGGAATTGTAAAAAATGCTTGAAATCTGGTGAAACAACCGACAGATTAAAGGTTATTAGCTCCACGTTTTTATATTTTTCTTTCTCTGTCGTTTCGTTGGAAGCTGATTGGTTTTCGCTTTGATTAGACGGAGCATCCGTATTTTCATTTTCAGATTGATTAGTTGCAGACTCCATTTCGGCTGATTCATTTTGCTCCTTATTTTCGTTCGTATCGTTCGTATCTGTTTTATTGTTTTCCTCCGATAATAATTCCGATTCAGACAGCGTTTGCTCGTCCTGAAAGGAAATGTTCTGGATTTGGCTGCCGCTGACGTATTCCGCTTCCTGTAAATCAAGCAGCAGCTGGTCCATATTGCGGCTTAACGGCATTTTTTTCTCTAATTGAGCAGTATTTTCTTCCTTATCCGTTTTACTTTTATTCAATTGTGCTTCCAATTGCTTCATTTCCACTTCAAGCTGATTGGCATCTAACTGTGCAAGCGCAACATCGTCTTTCAAAGGCTTTACCGTATACATATACACAACGCCAATAAGCAAAAACAGTAAAACGATTAAACAATAAAAAAAGATTTTCCTTTCTTGGAGGAAATCACTCATCTTCTTCACCCCCGTTTTCGTCCTCTAACGCCGAAGAATGAGTCTCAAGAATAATATTCACATCATATCTCGGAATCTCCTTGAACATTTCTTCATCCACTTGTTCATCTGAAGCTTCTTCAAATGTGAAGGTTTTAATTTCTTTGATCCTTACATTTGTAAAAAGAGGGGAAGAGACGAGCTTTGAAACATAAGATGCGGCAACATCCAATGATTCGAATTGGGTTTGGATCGACAATTGTTTATTTTTATATTCATAATGGCTTAAATAGCTATGATTTGGAAGCAATTCCAGCAATTCTTCAATGAGATGTGAGGTAGGTGCGGTCAATTCCTCTGCTTTAGCGACCGCTTCTTCTAAGCTGCCTGATTGTCCATTTTTTTGATTTTCTACTTGAGTTTCTAAAATTTCCTTATCCATTTTTAAATTTTCAATTCTCGTATCGGCCAGTTCTTTCTCATTTTTCGTATGAATATATTGATAAACAATGATCGATAAACAGATTAGCCAAATAACAAGAAAAGAGATAAAAATAATCAAAACCGTCGAACTTTGTCTTTCGGATTTCGGCAATAAATTTATTTCAGGGATCACTTAACTTCCCCCTTTCAAGGCAAGCCCTAAAGCAGGTATAAAATGACGAGGAACTTTATCCATTTTTTCAGGAGAAAGGTAAGCATCTAAAATCGTAACGGGAATTTGAAATTGACCTTCTATTTTTTTTCTAATCAAATCTAAGTTTGGAAAATCTCCTAACAGCATAATTTTCGATACAGCTTTTTGACCTTTATGAATGGAGTAGCGGTAAAAATTCATCATCCGCTCCAATTCCATTATTTGATCATCAATTAAACCTAAAAATTGCGCTTCGTCTCCATTATACGTCCAGGTGAGCAGATCATCATCGTATTGGTAGCTTGTCCAATCCTTCATTTGAATCTCTAAATCTTGAAATCTTAAAAATTCAGGCTGGTTCTCCGAAAAAATACTGATCATAATTGAGTTTAAATTCAACTCAAAAAATAAATATGCTTCATCTGTATTTTTTGTCATATATGTATATTGGAAATACCGATATACGCCAATTGAACGAATATCAGCAGCTACTGGCTTTAGTCCTGCATCAATCAAAATTTCCGTATATTTTCTCATTTCATCTTCTGGAACGGCAAAAAGAAGCCCTTCCCGTTCTTGTGTATCAGCCTTTCCAGGCAATGGTGATACATCGAAGATTGGATTGTCAAATGGAAGATAAAGTGTATGTCCTAATTCCATAATAAAGTGGCCGTTGATGTCTTTATCTTTTAAATGAGCAGGAAACTTTACCTTTCTCATAATGACAAGGGAATCAGGCGCATAAAACTGGACATTCCGCCTTTTGATTCCCCAGTCTTTGACGGTCTCCTTCATAAAATGATAAAACTCCATCTCATCAAGAATTCGCCCATGCTCTAGTAGGCCGTTCGGTATAGACTTTTCTTTGAAATGTTTAATATTTGTTAAATCGCCGCCGGAATGATCCACCATCCGAAGCGCGTAATCATCGATGACTAAGTTGATTGTTTTTTTAGCCGAAAGAAAAGTGAGCATAGGCGAACCCTCCTGTGACCAAATATTTTGGAAAAGAGAAATACTTCAGCTTTTGATAGAAAGTATTCAGGCAAATTATTATGTTTACATGTTCCAAGTTAAAACGAAAAAGATTGTTAATTATTTTTTACTTACTTTATTTAAGAAAGTGCGTAATTCTCCTTCAGTTGCACTTTTATCATTATCCTTATCAGCTATTCTAACTGCAGGATGATCAGAAATTTTCCATTTATTGTCTTTAAATGAAACTGTAAAACCATTATCTTCTGTTTTAAAATCAATATACTCTTTAAGGTCATTGGCCTTATATTCAGGATTATCTTCTTGACTACCGTCTTGTGCATATTTTAGTTTTGCAGCTGAAATAATATTTAATGCCTCTGATACAGTAGCCCGGTCTCTAGACTGGCCAATGACATTTGCGATAATCGGGATTACAATAGCTAGTATGATTGCAATGATGATAATAACAGCCAATAGCTCAATTAATGTCATCCCTTTTTCTTTTTTGAGCAGTTTTACATGTTTTCTCATTTCATGTTCCTCCTTTGTTTTTAGTTTTCCTAAATTTACTTTCATAAGGCAAAACGGCAAGCGCTTGTCATGTTCCCGCAAACTTTATTAACTCGATTTCTTGATCACCTCCTAAAGGGGTTTTTTGAAATCTAGTACAATACGTTTCTTTTAGATATGCTTTATATACGAAAATGCTGCAAGCTTCGTCATCTATTTACATTTGCTGATAAATGCTAAACATAGGAATCATAATAGCAAGAACAATCGTCCCAATGACTAAGGCTAAAATGACGATCATAATCGGTTCGATCAGCGATTTCAAAATTTCAACGCTGCGGTCAACTTCCGCTTCATAGAAATCGGCTATTTTGGTTAACATGAAATCTAATGAACCAGTCTCTTCACCGATCGCCGTCATATGGGTGACGAGCGGCGGGATTACCCAGCTTTTTCTAAACGGCTCGGATAAGCGGTCTCCTTTTTCTAAACTATCACGTGCGTCCAACACGACTTTTCCGATAACTGGATTGTTAACAACCCGCTCAACAATAGTTAATGCTTGTAAAATCGGCACTGAACTAGAAAAAAGGGATGATAATGTCCGCGTCATTCTTGCAATAGCTGATTTTTGCAGCAATTTGCCGAAAACAGGCATTTTTAACAAAATAACATGGACAGCGTAATAAAAGGTTTTATTGCTCTTCATTAACAAGCTGAAAGCAAGAATCGCTGCTAATAAGACGAGAAGTACAATCCACCAAAAGTTTTGAACTACATGGCTTGCGCCAACTACGAATTTCGTAATGGCAGGCAGTTCGCTGTCAAATTGGGCAAAAATTTCGGTGAATTTAGGCACAATCGTTAGCATCAGAAACACAACAACTGCAATAATGATAATGATTAATGTGATTGGATAAGCAAGAGTTGATTGAATTTTTTTCTTCAAATCGTATTGCTTTTCAAAATAAGCCGCCAGCCTGTCCAATGTTTCGTCCAAACTCCCGCTGGCTTCCCCGGCGCGAACCATATTGACAAAAATGGCCGGAAAAATTTTCGGATATTTGCTCACCGCATCTGAAAAAGCATTTCCTGTCCGCAATTCCGTTTCAATCTCAGCCAATACTTTGGCCAATGCTTTGCTTTCCGTCTGCTTTGATAAAATATTCGTCGAATCTACAATAGAAACTCCTGCACGGATCAGTGTTGCAAATTGCCGGCAATAAATGACAAAATGCTGGTTTTTCACAGGTCTGCCAATCGATACTTCCTTATAGATCAAGCCTTTTGCTTCATTGATCTCACGGGGGCTTATTCCTTGTTCTCTTAATTTTGCTATCGCATTTGTTTTATTTAGTGCATCAATCGTACCTTTCTTTAGCTGTCCTGTTTTCGTACGACCGACATATTTATAGATAGCCATTTTCATCACCTTTATTGATATATGGCATGGCGCTTTCGTAAGAAATTTTTCCTGAGCTTAATAAGCTTTGAACGGACATTTCCAATGTATGCATTCCTTGAGCTCTATTCGTTTGCAAAACATTGTGGATTTGATGAATTTTTTCATTGCGAATCAAGTTTGAAATGGAAGGATTATTAATTAAAATCTCCGTCGCAACCGTTCGCCCGGATCCGTCCTTTAGCGGAAAAAGGCGCTGTGATATGATTCCTTGCAAAACGTTCGCTACTTGAAGGCGAATTTGCCTTTGCTGATGGGGCGGGAACACATCTATGATCCGGTCGATCGTTTGAGCTGCACTGCTTGTGTGCAATGTGGCTAGCACTAAATGACCTGTTTCAGCAGCAGTAATAGCTGTCGATATCGTCTCAAGATCCCGCATTTCACCCACTAAAATAATATCCGGGTCTTGCCTTAAGGATGCGCGCAGTCCGTTTGCAAAGCTTTTCGTATCTGAACCAATTTCTCGCTGATTGATAATGGATCGCTTATGGGAATGAATATATTCGATTGGATCCTCTAATGTAATAATATGTTTGGAATAGTTTCGATTAATATAATCGATCATCGCTGCCAATGTCGTTGACTTACCTGAACCGGTTGGTCCCGTGACGAGAATTAACCCTTGGGGCTTTTCCATCAATTTCTCGACAATGGAAGGTATTTTAAGCTCTGCGATCGTTGGGATCTTCGTCGGTATAATTCGGATCGCGACACTTATATGATTGCGTTGGCGAAAAGCGTTTAATCGAAACCGTGAAATTCCCTCTAATTCATAGTTAAAATCAAGCTCGCCCTGCTGCTCGAACATATCCCACATCGTCTCCGGAATAAGCTCTTTTGCCATTCTTTCCGTGTCGTTTTTAGACAATGAATGGTCTCCATAAGGCTTTAGCTCGCCGTTTATACGAAAAACCGGAGGAGAGTCGACAATTAAATGGAGGTCTGAAGCATGATCTGTAAAAGCTTTTTTAAGTAAATCTGATATATTGTATGACATGAAGCCCACCTCCTACTCGAGGACAGCGACGCGTAAAATTTCTTCTGTTGTCGTTAATCCTTCTTTTACTTTCAGCAAACCGTCATCGATTAAAAATTTTAATCCTTTTTCCCGCACAAAATTTTGCAAATAAGAAGTTGACGTATTATTCATGATGAGTTCACGAATCTCCGCATCGATCGGCAATACCTCTTGAATGGCTAGGCGCCCGCGGTAGCCGGTCATGTTGCAGCTTGGACAGCCTTTGCCTTTTGCAACCGTCTCGATTTCAAGGCCTCTATTCGCAAAAATTTCTTTTTCTCTTTCAGTCGGGCGGACGATTTCGCGGCAATCCCGGCACACTCGTCGAACTAAACGCTGGGCTACAATGCCAATGATTGAAGACGATATGAGATACGGTTCAATACCCATATCGATTAATCTCGTTAAAGCAGCAACTGCACTATTCGTATGTAGGGTACTTAATACTAAATGACCTGTAAGTGACGCCCGAATGGCAATTTGTGCTGTTTCTGTATCACGAATTTCGCCGATCATAATAATATCCGGGTCCTGGCGCAAAATCGAGCGAAGCCCATTGGCGAATGTCAGGCCGATATCTTCATTTACTTGAATTTGATTGACTCCTTCAATCTGGTACTCGACAGGATCTTCAACCGTGATGATATTTACATCCTCTGAATTTAACTGATTTAAAGCAGCATACAATGTCGACGACTTTCCGGATCCTGTTGGTCCAGTGATTAATATTATTCCATTTGGCTGATTTAGCATAGTAATAAATTTTTCCAAATTTTCATCTGTAAAACCGATTTTTTCCACACTGTTTAATACATTGCTTAAATCAAGAATCCGCATCACGACTTTTTCGCCAAAAATTGTCGGCAGCGTGGCGACACGAATATCCACCGGTTTAAAATTAATCGTTGTTTTAATTCGGCCGTCCTGCGGCAATCTATTTTCTGTAATATTTAAGTTTGCCATAATTTTAATCCGGGCAATGATGACATTTTGCATATGTTTTGGCAGTGACCGCTCTAAACGTAAAATGCCGTCGACCCGGTAGCGGACCTTTACGTCTGTTTCTTGCGGGTCAAAGTGGATATCACTGGCACGCTGGGCAAGACCGTTGGCAATGATTTGGTTGACAAGACGAACAACAGGAGAATCTTCATCCGTTACTTTTGCTTCATCCATTGAATCCTTTGGTGAAAGATCACTCATGATCTCTTCCATCGATTCTTGAAGATCATAATATTTAGTGATCGTTCGATATAATTCATCTTTTGTCGCAATAGCGGGTTCAATATGGCATCCTGTTGCCATTCTTAATTCTTCTATAGCAAAATAGTCCATCGGATCCGCCATTGCAACAAAAAGTTTATTTTTATCTTTTCGGATTGGCATCACATAATGCCTTTTCGCCAGCTCTTTTGGAATTAATTGCAGAACATCCTGATCAATTGGATATTGATAAATATTGATATGCGGTATTCCTAATTGGAACTCCAATACTTCAATCAGCTGCTGCTCGGTAATAAAACCTTCTCTCAGCAGGGCATCCCCTAATTTTTCATCCGGTGACTTATTTTTTAATGTTTGGTTTAATTGTTCATTTGTAATGAGTCCAGCTTCTAAAAGCAAGTCTCCTAAACGCTTTCTAGACAATTTCCGTTCACCTCCAAAGATGCTGGCTTTATCATATTCATTCACATTTTCTTTTCTCTAACGGCGTTGTCTTTATTTCACATATTCCGGCTCTTCCTCCACACTTTCCTCCATTAATTGCTTTTCGTATTCCTCTTCGTTTTGAAAACGGTCTTGCCCCATGCTTTCAGTCCCGTCGGTACCATTGTCCGTATTTATATCCTTTTGCTTCGTTTGGTCCGTATTTGTTGAATGATCAGCATTTGCATTACTAGGATCCGCTAGGCTATTATTCGTATTTGTTTGGTCATTTTCGTTATTCGCATTATTATTTTGATTTTCAGAAGAAGGTAATGCTAATAAAATGATTTCAGGTACAGGCAAGTAAAAATCACTGCTAATTAACTCGCGGGAAAGCTCCGCGCCGTTTTCGGCTACTGACACTCGGTATACTTCCACTCGCTGACCATTTACACCGTTTTGTATAACGCGCTTGCAGCATGGCTGTAAATCCTTTTTATAACGATAGATGGTGCGATAATGAATATCTTCTTTATTTTCAATTTTGTATTGATATTTTGTTTTTTGAGGTGCGGACAAGATCGCCATTTTCAATTTTGACCCGTTTTTTTCAGCTTGAATTGTGTATATATAAGGTCCAGGATTTGAAACGACGAAATCTTTATCATCTGTTTGACTGACTTTTGCTTCAATCCCTGCTTTTGAATAGGCCGGAATTACTCGCTGCGAATGGCGCTCAATAATCTCTACATTTGTTTGCAGGAGCAAAGAATACAGCATAGAAACGATGAAATTTCCATCATCCTCCCTAAAATAACTCACCTCATTTGCCACTTGCTGCAAAAACGAAAATGAATTTCCAGGTGTTATCTTTTTTCCATTTAATTCTTCTACTAACTCATCTAAAAAGATATAGTTTTTCGGAATATTCCAGCTTGCTTCAGCAATTACATCATTTTGTTCGTTTGCTTCTGTTAAAACCGCTTGAATGTTATGTTCTCCTAAATAAGAGGCCGTTGTTTCAATGTTGTCTATTGTTTTGACTTTATCAATATGGTTCGGCCATTCTGAAAGTTCTTCATCCGTTATATTCACTTTTACAACCAACGGCAGATCAACTGATTTTTTTTTAATAAAGAAGGCATACCACGGTGTTTTTGTTTTTTCGAGCAATTGATCCATCGTTTGATTCAGGTCATACTGAATATCTTCAGATGGAATGGTTAATATTTCCGTGGGTGATTCAATCGTCATATCACTTTGATTTTTCCACTCATTGATCTTATCTGATAAAATGTCTTTAGCTTCATCAACAGTCATTCCACCGACATCAATTCCTCCGACTGTAGAACCATCAGGAATTGTAAAGGCAGCGTTTGCGATATGGGGAGTTCCGAAACTAATGGTCGCAGCTGATATAACGATTATGAAAGGAAAAAACAAAGCCATTAACCTTTTCATCCTGCTCATAAAGAACCTGCCTTTCTATGTATCATTTGTCTGATCAAGCTTAGAAGACTGAAACCGGCAAATAAATATATATTACTAAGGTTGACTTTTCCTTTCAATGCCAATATTCGGTATCTTTAAAGAAGCGCGGTTGATTGCTGCAAGGCTCCAGTTCCTTCGAGCTTGTTTCTTCATCGTATGGGTAAAAGAAGAAGTACAATTGATTTGTCTGATTCAGCCTGTAAAAATATAAAATTTTACAAAATAGGTAAAAAATACAGTTTTATTTAGTTAAAAAGACCTATTTTGGAGTAAAATGAAAGCAACAAAGATAAAATATTTTGTATAATAATAGCAAAATTACAGCAATTCATCCACAATAAAATGTAAAAATTTGAATAAATAGTAAAAATATTGTTTTCTTTTAGTCTAAAAGGCTTTATTTTGAAGTAAAATAAAAGTAATAAATAATGTATTTTTGTATAATCATAGCAAATTTTGGAGAGAAAAACTTTTGCGGATTTAGTAAAAATGTTCCATATACTAACATTCTATTATTATGAGTCGTGTAAGGCAATGATTTTTTAGTCAAAAAGTCCAATTTCAGAGGATATAGTTCTGATTCACTACAGCCATTGCGACTATTACTTAATATTTAAAAAAATGGGTGAATATTCTATGAAAATGAAGATTGTGAAGAAAATGGACGGGTTTACACTTGTGGAGATACTAATTTCTCTCGTCATTCTTTCCATCATTATTTTGGCATTCCTTAATCTTTTTGTTTTTACAAATAAAACAACTGTAGTAAACAATGATCAATTAGTGGCAATTCATCTGGCGAAATCAACAATGGAAAGAATTAAGATGAATCCTTTTTCTTATATTGATGAACCAGATAATGATCGCTTTAATCAGCCGCAAGTTTATACTTCTGACAGCTGCTCGAACCGTCCAGATCCCGATGAATGTGAACTTTTGTTTTCTCCACTTATAAATAATAAAACGTATGCAGTTCAAGTAACGGTCAGTCAAACTGCTAATGAAAAAGCGATTCGATTAATGAATGTACTTGTTGAAGTGAATTTACAAAATTCAAAAACACCCATTACTTCAAAGGTTGAAGGGTATGTGAGCTATGAGTAAAAAAATCATATCCTCTAGTAAAGGAATTACGTTAGTAGAAGTTCTTTCAGTGGTTTTATTGGGTTCTGTTATCGGACTGATCGCTTACTCTGTTCTTTTTAGCGGATTAAAAACATATGACCGTGCTATGGAAGAAGCAGCATTGCGCGATGAAGCAGATTATATACTCGCCCATTTAATTGATGAGCTGTTTGTGTTAAAGGTTAGTGAGATTCAGGAGCGGAAATTGCCGGATCCAAGCGGGAATTACTTTTTGATCAAACATGACGGCAGCAAAATTGGTTTTGATCATGAACATTCACGTGTAGTGATTGATAACAAAGAATTGTCGTTAACAAACGGAAATATCGTGCTTTCTCGCGAATCAAAATTGATAGAAACTGAACGAGAAGATGTGTTTGAAATTTTGTTAGTTTTACAATCTGCTAAAACACAGCAAACAATGAAACTGAAAAGTATTGTGAACATTATTGATGATCGAAAAGGAGTGCAAAATAATAATGAAAATCTTAATGAATGAGAAAGGATACTCCTTGATCTTAACCATGTTGATCTTTTTACTATTTACAGTCTTGTCTGTTTCCGTTTTGACAGTTGCTTTATCTGGAGTGAAAAGAAATCAAACAAGCGAGGATTATGTTCAAGCTCGTGAATTAGCCAATAAAGGAATTGAACATATTACGAATCAGATTCAAAGCGATTTGAAAAATGAACTAGGAGAAGAAGGAATCACCCGCAGCGAGTTTATAACGAAATTAAATACGATTTTAAATCGCTATAAAGGCGAGATAAATAGTGTTCACAATACTGGCGCAACTGGTGAATATCGAGTATATATACGAAATATAGAAAATGTAATAGAAAATGGTGAAGAAAACCCGCTAAAGAAGAAGATAACCTTTTTAAGCAGAGGATTTGTTGATGGCAAGGAAAAAACGGTTATTTCAGAAGTTGAAATTGGTGCACAATCTGTTTTGGAGACATTACATTATGCGCTCGGTGCCAACAAATTATGTAAAACTCCAAATACCTGTATACCTGGTGAAGGAAATATGTTTTTGCACGGCGGGGTTTCGATCACAGGGGATATGAAGGTAGACGGGAATTTAATCATAACAAACCGCGGATATGCATATTTAAGTGGTGAGAAATGGATTGCGTCCGTTTACCCGAGCATTTTACCAACACAAGGAAAAGCAAACGCAAACTTACTACTTGGCGGAAATATTTTTACCTTTAATCATACCCCTCCATATGGACAACATATTACAACTTCTAATTTTGGAAGTTCTTATACAAAGCTAACAGATCGTATTGATGATGCTTTTTACAATCGGCAAGCCCCGGTTATTGTAAAAAGGCAGCCGATCCGTGATGACATTCAAATTCCTGCTCAAAAATCGGTTTTTTATTATAAACATAATTCTCCCGGTGTAACGATCATAAAAGCTAATAATAGACTAATCTCAAACCAAAATCGGCCTAATGACAAAGTTTATGCGAGTCATGATGAATGTTTTTTTATATGGTGTAATGAGAAATACGATGGAGATTACACATTTACTGGGAATAATCTTTTTAAAAGCTTTGCCACTGCAGGTTCATTAACAATTCGCAATTCAGATAATCAATTCAAACAGACCACCTTTAAGGAGGGGGCCTATATAGAGAAAGATTTAACAATTGGCAACGAGTGGTCTGATTCGTACAACCCAAATGATTATGACAAAATTCGAGTGGACGGCCCCATATTTGTGAACGGTGATCTGACGATTAGAGGGGCTGATGCGGAATTTAATTCAATTATGTATGTAATGGGAAATGTGACGATTGAATATTCGCGCATCAATGGATTAGGTCAAAACGGTTCATTAATTATTTTTGCAAAAGGAAATATAAACATTAGAAATAATAGCGTTAACCAGGATGAACCTAGTAATATTAAAGGGTTTTTCTATTCAGAACAAGCATTAGAAATGTTTGGAGTTGGTTCAAATATTCGTATAGAAGGAGGAATATCAGCGAGGCGCATTGTTTTAAATGCGATAAGAGGGCGTGCTAGTAATCGATATTTTGAGGGAGCACAAAGGATTACGAATAACGATTATTTTGAAGGTGCACAAAACCAAATAGGCAAGCCTTCCAGGCTGCAAATTATTTACGACCCGGAAATTATCAATACGTATGCAGATATAAAGTCTAGAGAGCCCGTTATTAAAAGCCTGGATCCGCCTAAAATTATTAATCGTGACATAGAATAAATACCTTTCATCTTATTTTTTTGCCGATATGACCACCGCCTCTCGTGTATAGCGAAGGCGGTGGAGGAATCGGCTTCTTTTTTAGTTTTTTGTGAGGTTTTTCCGTTGCAATACTTTCCGTTATGATCATAACTCAAGTTTGACACCATTTCACTACATGTGGATAACTAAAGGTGATTATACC
>JAAROH010008105.1_pt1 | contig 15137 bp, 18 predicted proteins | sample 7248631 | NCBI WGS metagenome assembly JAAROH01 (sample SAMN09772309, study PRJNA484901) | compost metagenome | isolation source: Vermicomposting unit | place: India
TTTAATCTAAAATAAATAAGGAGGGTATGATTTGACAACAAATTATGCATTGGTGTTAACACTAAATTACTTTTTTGAAATTGTAAATTGGCTCATCTTAATAAGGGTGATACTATCTTTGTTAAGAATGGAAAATATGAGTAATCCTATATCACGATTTGTGATTACAGTCACAGAGCCTATATTGGATCCGTTTAGAAGATTACAATTTAAATCATCGATTGGACGAAGCATGATGATAGATTTTTCACCAATATTAGCGATGTTGGTTATACAGTATATTATAAGGCCAATTATAATTAATATAGTTTCATTAATATGAATTAATAAGTTTTAAAAGGTGAAGATATGGATTACAGTATAGCAAGGCTAGAAGATATAGCAAAATGGGTTCAGAAAAATAAACGAGATAGGTATACCGATTTTTTAAGCTTGAGGGATCAAAAAATACTGCTAAAGTTGATGACACAATTTGACGATATAAATTGTGGGTTTATTGGCGGATTTGATGCAGCCGAAAGAAAGATAGCACATATATATCCCAAATTTAGAAACGCAGTAGATGCATACAAAGCACCGATAAGTGCCATTAGAATAAACGGTGATTTATCGAAATTATCCCATAGAGATGTGTTAGGCTCCATCCTTGGGTTAGGTATAAAAAGAGATAAAGTTGGCGATATAATAAAAAGACAAGAGAGTTGTGATATTGTTGTTCATAATGATATAGCCAGTTATATCTTGATAAATTTACATAAGATAGGCAAAGAGAGGGTTAATGTATACTCAATAAATTTGGATGAAATCATGGAGCCGGAAGTAAAATACGATGATATAAATACAACTGTTGCATCTATAAGATTAGACAGCATTATTGCTTCAGGATTTAAATTATCCAGGACGAAAGCATCTGAATTGATAAAAGCTGGTTTGGCCGAAGTTAATTGGGAAACGAAGTTAGAGCCTTCTTTTGAAGTTAAAGAAGGTGATATCATATCTTTAAGAGGTCATGGTAGAATTAAGTTTGAAGCTGTTGGTGGTACAACTAAAAAAGGTAGAATATATGTTAATATTTTGAAATATAAGTAACAAAAGAATATAAGGAGTGAGAATCATGTTAACACCTATGGATATACATAACAAGGAATTTAAGCGGTCATTCAGGGGATATAATGAAAATGAAGTCGATGAATTTTTAGATAAAGTGATGGAAGATTATGAGCTACTGTATAAGGAGAATTCGGATCTGAAAGATAGGGTTAACATCTTAAACGATAAGTTGCAAAATTATACAGATATAGAAAAGACGCTAAATAATACTTTAGTCGTTGCACAAAAATCTGCAGAAGATTTAAAACAAAATGCAAAAAAAGAAGCTGACTTAATTATACAGCAGGCACATCAGGAAGCAGAAAAGATTATGCAAAAAGCAAATCAAGAAGTTGTGAGAATAAGGACGGAACTTGAAAATCAGAAAAGAAAGCTTAATATTTTTAAGGCTAAATTTAAGGCTCTTCTTGAAGGAGAACTAGAGGCTGTATTATCGATTGATGATAGAGAATTTTTTGACGAGGAGCAGGATGAGAAAAACGATGAGGAATAGGCTTGCTGTAATCGGTATATTAGTTCTAAATAGAGAATTAACATCTGAGAAAGTAAATCGTATTTTAAGCGAGTATGCTCATATAATTGTTGGAAGAATGGGTATTCCGTATAAAGAAAGAAATGTGTCAATAATATCTATTATTGTTGACGGAACGACAGATGATATTGGAGCTTTAACTGGGAAGCTTGGAAGCATTGAAGGTGTCAAAGTGAAATCAGCTATTACTATTTAATATGTTGACGTACTTTTCTAATTATTGTATAATTATTTAAAATGTGAAAAGCGATGATGAGGACAATTTATGCAAATTAAACTTTTAAGAGAGTTGGCGGTTGGTGTAAGCCAATAAGTTTATTTGACATATATCACCTCGAAGCTGCTGGCTGAAATTTTAGTAAGCTAAGCCGGGATATACCCGTTATTCGATGAGTGATTAAGGCTTGACCTTAATAATTAGGGTGGTACCGCGACTTCTCGTCCCTGTGGGTGAGAGGTTTTTGTTTTTTAATGTTTTTTATTTAATTATAGGAGGTATACTGATGGATTATAACAAAACATTAAATTTGCCTAAGACAGATTTTCCAATGAAGGCAAATCTGCCTACAAGAGAGCCGGAGATATTAAAAAAATGGGATGATATGGATATATATCATAAATCATTAAATAAAAATAAGGGGAAGGAAAAATTTATTCTTCATGATGGACCGCCATATGCCAATGGGGATATACATCTTGGTACAGCCATGAATAAAGTTTTAAAAGATATGATTGTAAAATATAAAACAATGAGAGGCTTTGATGCACCATATGTGCCAGGTTGGGATACCCACGGTTTGCCAATTGAACAGCAGGCAATAAAAACACTGGGCATAAAAAGAAATGAAGTAGGTCCTGTTGAGTTTAGAAAGGTCTGTCGCGATTTTGCCTTTTCACAAATTGAAAAGCAAAAGTCGCAGTTTATAAGGTTAGGAGTCAGAGGTGACTGGCAAAACCCTTATTTGACATTAAAACCAGAATATGAAGCAAAGCAGATAGAAGTATTTGGTGAAATGGCTAAAAAAGGGTACATCTACAAGGGATTAAAACCTGTGTATTGGTGTACTGACTGCGAAACAGCTTTAGCAGAAGCTGAAATAGAATACTCAGATGAGACCTCAGATTCAATCTATGTTAAATTTAGAGTAATTGATGATATTGGAAAGTTCAAAGGAATTGTTGATGACCTAAATAATTTGTATTTTGTAATCTGGACTACGACAACTTGGACTATACCTGCCAACCTTGCTATATGTTTAAATCCAGAATTTGATTATGCGCTATCCAAATATGGAAAAGAAATCTACATAATGGCGAAAGACATGCTTGATAATATAGAAAGGGAAACAGGCCTTGAGAATCGTGAGGTAATTGCGACATTTAAAGGTAAAGATTTAGAAGGGATGAGAGCTAAACATCCTTTATTTGACAGAAGTTCGCTTATTATATTAGGAGATCATGTAACATTAGAAGCTGGTACAGGATGTGTTCATACTGCACCAGGGCATGGTGAAGAAGACTTTATAGTTGGACAGAAATATGGTCTTGATGTTTTGAATCCTGTTGATGATAAAGGTCGATTTACAGAAAAAGCCGGGAAATACAAAGGATTATTCTATGCTGATGCCAATAAAGTCATAAAAGAGGATTTGGAGAAAGTCAATGCTTTATTAGCGTCAAAAACACTAACTCACTCGTATCCACATTGCTGGAGATGCAAAAATCCTGTTATATTCCGTGCTACAGAGCAATGGTTTGCTTCTGTTGATGGGTTTAGAGATGAAGCTTTAAATGCAATAAGAAAAGTAAACTGGATTCCTGAATGGGGCGAAGACAGGATTACAAATATGGTTAGAGATAGACATGACTGGTGCATCTCGAGGCAGAGGATATGGGGTGTTCCGATTCCAATTTTCTATTGTAAACATTGTGGAAAAGAATTGATTAATGATGATACAATAAATGCAGTTAAAAAATTGTTTAGTGAAAAAGGCTCTGATGCTTGGTATGAGTATACAGCAGAAGAAATATTGCCGAAAGGTACAAAATGTGAATGTGGCTCTACAGAGTTTAGAAAAGAAACAGATATAATGGATGTTTGGTTTGATTCTGGGTCAAGCCATGTGGCAGTTTTAGAAACTACTGAAGGCCTTAGGTGGCCTGCAGATTTATACCTTGAGGGTTCTGACCAGCATAGAGGATGGTTCCAGTCATCGCTTCTGACATCTGTTGCTACAAGAGGAATTGCACCATATAAAAGCGTATTGACCCATGGATTCGTCGTAGACGGTGAAGGACGCAAGATGTCAAAGTCTCTTGGGAACGGTATAGATCCTGCTGATGTAGTGAAAGAATATGGAGCAGATATATTAAGACTGTGGACTGTTTCTGCTGATTTTACTTCTGATATGAGAATATCAAAAGAAATTTTAAAGCAGATGACGGAATCATACAGGAAGATAAGGAATACGGCTAAGTTCCTTTTAAGCAATTTATATGATTTTGATGTTGATAAAGATGCTTTGCCGTATGAAGAGCTTCTTGATATAGACAAATGGGCTCTATATAAGTATAATCAGCTTGTTAAGGATGTAACAACAGCGTTTGATAAGTATAAATTTTATGAATTCTTGCATCTGGTTCATACATTCTGTATTGTGGACATGAGCAATCTGTATCTTGATATATTAAAAGACAGGCTTTATACATTTCCTGCTGCATCTAAAGAAAGGCGAGCAGCTCAGACGACGTTATATACAATATTAGACGGTTTTGTACGAATCATAGCACCAGTCTTAACATTTACAGCAGACGAAATATGGAGCTTTATGAAGCATGATGCAAATAATAATTACGAAAGCGTTCAATTGGCTGATTGGCCGCAGCCTAATGATGCATATGATAATAAAGAGATAGTCGAAAAGTGGAACAAATTATTTGACATAAGAAAAGATGTTTCAAAAGCTTTAGAGATATCACGTGCCAATAAAGAAATAGGTCACTCATTAGAAGCACAGGTTGATATATACGCATCAAACGATTTGTACGAATTTTTGAAGCAGTTTGAAGAAGATCTTAATACGGTATTTATCGTATCAAATACAGTTCTTCATAATGAGGACGAAAATATACCTGATAATTCATATAGAAGTGAAGATTATAATCTAGCAATTAAAATTAGTCATGCGCCGGGTGAAAAATGTGAAAGATGCTGGATGTACAGTGAAACAGTAGGAACGGATAAAGAACATCCAACGATTTGCGCAAGGTGTGCTTCACATATTTAAAAGGGAGATATCTCCCTTTTTTAATTAAAATACGAAAGGAGAATTTGTAAGTGAATAAGATAGGGCTTATCGGTGCTATGGAAGAAGAGATTGATATACTTAAACATTTTATCAGCAATGTAGAGATTATAAATCGCGCAGACATGGTCTTTTATAAAGGAATTCTGAATGGATTAGATACAGTATTAGTCAGATCAGGTATAGGAAAGGTAAATGCAGCTATAGCAGCGCAAATATTGATATCTGAATTTAATGTTGACTATATAATAAATACTGGTGTTGCTGGGGGAATAAAAAGCGGCATAAACGTAGGGGACATAGTCATATCATCTGATGCGATAGAGCATGATTTTGACACGACAGCATTTGGTGATGAATTAGGAGTTATACCGCGGATGAAGACTAGTGTATTTAAAGCAGACAAATATCTGATTGATATAGCGCTTAAAGCAGCTAATGACAATATAGATGGAAAAGCTTATGTTGGAAGAATTGTATCCGGCGATAGATTTGTGTCATCGAAAGAGGAAGCGAGAAGGTTGGGACAACAATTTAGTGCATATGCAGTTGAGATGGAAGGTGCTGCAATTGCCCATACTGCTTATCTTAACAATATACCATTTGTTATAATAAGAAGCATTTCAGATAATGCGGATGGGAATGCTACAAGCGATTTTAATCTATTTGTCAAAAAGGCTTCTATAGTATCCAGCAATATAGTAAAAGAAATGATAAACATGATTAAGGAGATATGAAGATGAATGTAGTAAACATAAGTTTGCAAGTATTACCGGTTGTTGAAGAAGAAATGATTTATCCTGTTGTAGATAAAGTAATTGAATACATAAAATCGACAGGTGTTAAGTATTTTGTAAGCCCTATGGAGACTACTATGGAAGGTGATATTGACATTCTTTTGGATATTGTAAAGAAAGCGCAAGACATATGTGTAAAGGAAGGCGCAAAAAGAGTTATCTCTATTGTAAAAATAGATTATAGGCCAGATGGAGTAACAATAGATGAGAAGATGAATAAATATATATCACAGTAATATGTATTATGTTGAGTAATTTATATTTAAATTTTTTTGAGACAAGATAAAACTTATTGACATACAATTCATCACGTTATATAATTAAATTAATTTAAGTTGATAAAGTCGATGAACAGGAATAGTAAATATCGCATTAAGTCAAAGCGAGCCTGGGATGGTGAGAGCCAGGCACTGACGGCGTTATTGAATGGGCCTGCGAGATGGTGTGTGAACTTGAAAGTAGCATTACCCGGTAGTCTACCGTTAAAATGACAGGGTATCGAGAAATCTGTACCTGAAAGAGATATTTTGTACTTAGGTGGCATAACGAAATTTAAGCATTTCGTCCTTAGTGGATGAGATGCTTTTTTAAACCACATAAGTATGAAATAAGTTGGGTGGCACCGCGGAGTCACTTCGTCCCATTGGATGAAGTGATTTTTTTATTACCAAATTTTATTGAGGAGGTGGGTATATGGTGAATTTAAGCAGAGAAGAATTTACTGAGCTAAAGGATAAAAAAGTCGTTTTCCCAATTTATGTTGAGATAAATGGCGATGAATTGACACCTGTCAGTATTTTTTACAATTTAAAAGGAAAAAACAAATTTTTGCTTGAAAGTGCAGAGAGTGGAAAAGAATGGGGAAGATACTCATTTATTGGTTCAGATCCATATTTAAAGATAAAAAGTTATGGCAACTTAATCGAAATTGAAAAAGAGCAGCGTACAATTAAACATGGGAAGGTCCTTGACTATATAAAAGAAAATATCGAACAAGATTATGACAGAAACAGCCTTAAGCTGCCGTTTACAGGCGGTGCACTTGGTTATGCAGGGTATGATATTATAAGACAATATGAGAGTTTGCCTAGTAAAAATATTGACGAAATAGGAATACCAGATGCGTATTTTATGTTTTATAAAGAATTCATTTGCTATGATCACTTTAAACACACAGTGTCTGTGATATACAATGTATTTTCAGATGACGATGAAACTTATGATTCAATAGAAAAAAAGCTTAATGTTATGATTGAAAATATAAAAAACAATGTAAAAATTCATGAACTTCCTCCTAAATCTGATGCAGTTAGTGTGGAATCTAATTTTACCTTGGAGGAATTCTGCGATATTGTTGAGAAAGCAAAGGAATATATAAGGAATGGTGATATATTTCAGGTTGTTCCATCTCAAAGATTGAAGATTAAAACCAAATCGAATCCTTTTGATATATATAGACGATTAAGATCTACAAATCCGTCACCATATATGTTCTATATAGACTTTGAAGATTTTCAATTAATTGGTTCTTCACCGGAGAGCCTTGTGTCAGTGTTTGGCGATAAAGTCACTACAAATCCAATTGCTGGTACAAGAAGAAGAGGGAAATGTGAGGAAGAGGATTTAAAGTTAAAGGAAGAACTTTTAAATGATGAGAAGGAAAGAGCAGAACACGTTATGCTGGTGGATCTTGGGAGAAATGACATAGGTAAAGTGAGTGAATTTGGCAGTGTAAAGTTGGATAGATTTATGGAGGTAGACTTTTATTCCCACGTAATGCATATTGTATCAAAAGTTTCAGGTATTTTAAAAAAAGGCCTTACGGCATTTGATGCACTTATTGCATGTTTGCCGGCAGGTACAGTTTCTGGAGCGCCTAAAATAAGGGCGATGGAAATAATCGATGAGCTTGAGAATGTAAGCAGATCGTTTTATGCTGGAGCAGTTGGATATTTTTCATTTAATGGTAATATGAACATGTGCATAGCTATAAGGACACTGCTTTTAAAGAATGGTATGGCTTTTATTCAAGCAGGATGCGGCATTGTATATGATTCAAACCCTGAATCAGAATATTATGAAACTTTAAATAAAGCGATGGCACTGAAGGAGGTGCTATAATGCTACTGCTAATTGATAACTACGATTCATTTACCTACAATCTTTACCAATTTATAGGAGAAATTTATCCCGATATTAAAGTTTTGCGAAATGATCAAATAGAAGTATCTGACATAATTTTAATGAAACCTGATGGTATTGTTTTGTCGCCTGGGCCTGGAAGGCCAGAAAATGCTGGAATTTGCATTGATGTGATTAAAAAATTTAGTGATAAGATACCGATATTGGGAATTTGCCTTGGACATCAAGCGATAGGTTGTGCTTATGGAGCTAAAATAATCAAATCAAATATCATCAAGCATGGAAAAACATCTATTGTAACTCACAATGGGCAAGGATTATTTAATGGCATAAAAAACCCTATTAGAGCCATGAGGTATCATTCACTTATAATTGATAAGGATTCATTAACGGATGAGCTTGAAATAACTGCTGAGGCTGAAGACGGGACGATAATGGGAATTAAGCACAAGAAATTCCCGGTTTATGGACTGCAATTTCATCCTGAATCGATATTAACTGAAAAAGGCAAATCAATATTAAAAAATTATGTGGAGGGGATTTGCAATGTTAAAGGAAGCCATTGAAAAAATTGTCATAGGGGAGAATTTGACAGAATCAGAAGCCAAAAGTGCTATGGACTCAATCATGAAAGGTGAACCTAGCTCAGCTCTCATAGGAGGCTATCTAATTGGTCTTAGAATGAAAGGTGAAACAGTTGATGAAATAACAGGATCTGCAAAATCCATGATAGGAAATGCAGTAAGGTTAAAGCTTGATTCTCCTTACGTTATTGATACTTGCGGTACTGGTGGTGATGGCGGAAGGACATTTAACATATCCACAGCAGTTGCAATAATTACTTCATCTGCAGGTGTAAAAATAGCAAAACATGGCAATAGAGCAGTATCCAGCAAAAGCGGAAGTGCTGATGTATTAAGTGAACTTGGAGTGAAAATTGATTTAGAACCGGAAATTACGAAGAAGTTTATTGATGATGTAGGTTTTGGATTTCTTTATGCTCCTAAATATCATTCAGCAATGAAGAATGTCGCACCAATAAGGAGAGAGCTTGGTTTAAGAACGGTATTTAATATATTAGGGCCGTTGACAAATCCTGCTTCTGCCAAAGGGCAAGTCCTTGGAGTCTATGACAAGAAGTTGACACATGTACTTGCAGAAGTCTTATTAAAATTAGGATGTGAAAGAGCATTAGTTGTTTATGGAAATGACGGGCTTGATGAAATAACTACGACGACTACTACAACTGTTTCTGAGGTAAAAAACGGTACAGTTATAGACTATACGATAGATCCGCATGACTATGGTATCAACTTGTCTAGAGATACTGATATAAACGGTGGCGATTCTAAAGAAAATGCAAAAATCATTTTAGATATTTTAGAAGGGCAAAAAGGACCTAAGAGAGATATTGTAGTATTAAATAGTGCAGCAGCGCTTTATGTCGGCAAAGCTGTTGACAATATAAAAGAAGGAGTAATGTTGGCAGAGCATTTGATTGACTCAGGTGCTGCATTAGGTAAATTAAATGAAATATTAAGCTATCAGAAGGTGTATTTACAATGATACTAGACGACATTGTTTCAAAGAAAAAATCTCAATTGGAGTTAGAAAAGCTACAGAAGCCATTAGAAGAGATATTAGACAAAATTGACGATGTGAATTTAAGGAATTTTAAGGAAGCTTTATGTAAAGATCGCATATCTATCATAGGGGAAATAAAAAATGCTTCCCCCTCCAAGGGAATAATCATAAAAAAATTTGATCATAAGAAAATTGCAGAATTATACGAGGAAGCCGGTGTCGATGCAATTTCAGTTCTTACAGAAAAAAACTATTTCAAGGGTGATAATAGATTTATAAATGACGTAAAAAATATTACATCAAAACCGATACTCAGAAAAGATTTTATATTTGATGAGTATCAGATATACGAAAGTAAGCTTATAGGCGCAGATGCTGTTTTGTTGATAGTAGCTATCCTAGGTAGTAACCTCAGTAGATTTTACAATATAGCTAAAGAACTTGGGCTAGATGCTATTGTCGAAGTCCATGATGAATATGAGCTTGATATCGCATTAAAGGCAGATGTTGAAATTTTAGGCATAAACAATAGAGATTTAAAGGATTTTCATGTTGATTTAAGCACAACTGAAAGGCTAATTAAATATATCCCGAATGATATTGTGTTGGTATCGGAAAGTGGTATTAAATCTTCAGAAGATGTGAAGTATCTGAAATCATTAGGAGTAAATGCTGTTTTAATTGGTGAGACTTTTATGAACATGATTGACAAAAATAAAGAAATTAAAGATTTTATAATGAGTTCAAAGGGTGTTTAATAATGGCATTGATAAAGATATGCGGAATAAGGCGCACGGAAGATGTAGAATACCTGAATATACTAAAACCTGATTATGCGGGATTTGTCTTTGCCGACAGTAAACGTAAAGTAGATATAAATACGGCACATGATTTGATAGAAAATCTTGACAGAGACATAAAAAAGGTTGGAGTATTTGTCAATGAAGAAATTTCTGAAGTAAGATATATAGCAGATTTTCTCAAACTTGATGTTTTGCAATTTCACGGCGATGAAACTCAAGAATATATAGATAATTTTAAGGACTATTTTGTATGGAAGGCTATTCGAATTAGTGAAAAGAAGGATATTTCGAAAATAGAAAGTTATCATGTTGATGGCATACTTTTAGACAGCAAAATAGAAGGTTTTTATGGAGGCTCAGGAAAGAGCTTTGACTGGAATTTAATAAAAGATGCAAATATGAATTGTACGTTTATATTAGCTGGTGGTATAGATACAAATAATGTTTTAATGGCTATAAATATGTTAAAACCGGATATTGTGGATGTATCCAGCGGTGTTGAAATAGATGGTTTTAAAAATTATGATTTGATAAAAGAGATTATTTATAAAGTGAGGAGTGTAATATGATAGGAAGATTTGGTAAATTTGGGGGACAGTATGTGCCAGAAACAATCATGAGTGCTTTAATTGAACTTGAAGACGAATTTTACAAAGCAATGAAAGATGAAAATTTTATTAACGAGTATAAATATTATTTAAAGGAATATTCCGGAAGGCCGACACCTCTATACTATGCAGAAAATTTGTCAAAAAGACTAGGCGGCGCAAAAATTTATTTAAAAAGAGAAGATTTAAATCACACAGGGGCTCACAAGATAAACAATGTACTGGGGCAGATTCTATTAGCTAAAAGAATGGGTAAAAAGAAAGTTATAGCTGAGACTGGAGCAGGACAGCACGGTGTGGCAACTGCAACAGGTGCTGCAATGTTTGATATGGAATGTGAAATCTTTATGGGTGAAGAAGATATAAAGAGGCAATCATTAAATGTTTTTAGAATGAAATTGCTTGGTGCAAAAGTCACGCCGGTCAAAACCGGAACTGGGACTTTGAAAGATGCCGTAAACGAGGCAATACGCAATTGGGTTACAAACATTGATGATACATTTTACGTAATGGGATCTGTCGTAGGACCGCATCCATATCCAACGATGGTTAGAGATTTTCAGAGAGTTATAGGCGATGAGGCAAGAGAACAAATCATTAGCAAAGAAAATAGGTTGCCTGATTATATTGTTGCATGTGTTGGTGGTGGCAGCAATTCTATGGGAATATTTTACCCTTTTATAAATGACTCATTAGTAAAACTTATAGGTGTCGAGGCAGCAGGTCTTGGGATAGATACTGATAAACATGCTGCCACTATGGCAAAAGGAAGCATTGGTGTACTTCACGGAATGATGACGTATCTGCTACAGGATGATGAGGGGCAGATAATGCCGGTTTATTCGATATCCGCAGGACTTGATTATCCTGGAGTTGGACCGGAGCACTCGTATTTAAAAGATAGCGGTAGAGCCCAATATGTTTATGCAACTGATGAAGAAGCATTATCAGCTTTTATGGATCTTTCACAAATAGAGGGAATTATACCGGCCCTTGAGAGTGCTCATGCTGTTGCTTATGCCATGAAACTAGCATCAAAATTAAGTAAAGATAATATTATTATTGTAAACTTGTCAGGAAGAGGCGACAAGGATGTAAATACAGTTGCCAATGTTTTGGGGGTGGAATTATGAGCGCATTAAATAATGAAATGAATACAGTTGCAAGTATGAATAGAATAGACAAGAAATTTTACGAGTTAAAGCAAAAAGGCCTTAAGGCTATGATTCCTTTTATTACTGCAGGTGATCCTAGTTTAGATGTAACCGTCGAATTAGTGTTTAAAATGGAAGAAGGAGGAGCTGATATCATTGAAATAGGGATTCCGTACTCTGATCCGCTGGCAGATGGACCAATAATACAAGCTTCATCTACAAGAGCATTAAAAAATGGTACAAAAATTAACAATATAATGAATGCTGTCAAAAAAATAAGACAAAAAAGTGAAATACCGCTTGTCTACCTTGTGTATTATAATTCAATCTTCAAATATGGCATTGAAAGATTTGTAAATGAAGCCAAAGAATCCGGAATAGACGGACTTATAATACCTGATTTGCCATTAGAAGAAAGAAAAGATATTAAAGAAATATCTGAAAAATATGGTATTTATCTAATACCATTAGTTGCACCAACTTCAAAAGAGAGGATTAAAAGTATTTGTGAAAGTGGAAAGGGTTTTGTGTATTGTGTCTCTACAAAAGGCGTTACAGGAATAAGAAATTCTATTGAAACAGATATTAAAGAATATATGAGAACTGTATCGGAATATACAAATATGCCTAAAGCCATAGGTTTTGGTATCTCTGGTCCTGATATGGCAAAAAGATTTGCACCGTACTGTGATGGAATAATAGTTGGTAGTGCAATTGTGAAAATGATAAACGATTCAAGAAGTAAAGAAGAAATATATGATAATGTGAAAAAATTTGTATTTTCCATTAAAGAAGCTATATGAAATGAGGCATTATGCCTCTTTCTTTTTTGACATGTTAAAAACTTTTTTGAGATGTTAAAAAAGCATTGATTAATATAATAAATGAGTTATAATAAAGATAAGAAATATTAAAAGAAAATAATTATCGAAGGAGGAAATTAAATGATAGAATTGGAAAAAGAGGCTCCTGACTTTACACTCAAATCAAGTGACGGCAATGATGTATCATTAAGTGATTTTAAAGGCAAAAAAGTAGTTTTATATTTTTATCCGAAAGACAACACACCTGGTTGTACAAAAGAAGCTTGTCAATTTAGAGATAATATAAATACAGTTAAAAATAAAGACGCAGTTATTTTAGGTGTAAGCTTGGATGATATAGAATCTCATAAAAAATTTATTGAGAAATTTAACTTGCCATTTATACTTTTAAGCGATTCTGATGCTAAAGTTTCAACAGAATATGGTGTTTATAAAGAGAAGAATATGTATGGAAAGAAAAAAATGGGAATAGAAAGATCCACGTTTATAATAGACCAAAAAGGAATTGTAAAAAAGATATTTCGAAAAGTAAAAGTAGATGGTCATGTAGATGAAATATTAGAAGTACTTGACAATATTGATTAAAGTGCGTTTAAAACGCACTTTAAAAATTTAACATTGGTAAGCTAAATGCTGCTATCAATGCCACTATCATAACGATAACGATTGTGAGTGCAATATATCTATGCCAAGTTCTATTATAAAAAGGATTAAAAAAGTCTTTATTTCTTTTCTTTTTCATATAATTCGCCTCATTTTTATAAATATTAAACTTCATAACTTATATAATTATATTGATTAATACATCTTTCTATTACTTAATTTAATCATATTCCATCAGAAAAAACAATAAATTATTAATAAACTTTGTATAAAAAAGACAAAATAGATTATAGGAGGAATTGGGCTTGGATAATAAATTATTGGTTGAGATAAAAAAACAAATTGACAAAATGTCAGAGATGATGGAAAAAATGAAGATAGCTGACTATGTTGAATTGATGCAGAGCCCTTATAGACTCCTATGGCTTAATTTTGTAGGCGGACTTGCGCGGGGCTTTGGTATGGCGATTGGCTTTACACTTCTCGGAGCTATAGTGATTTATATATTGCAGAGAGCTGTTTTATTAAATTTGCCTGTCATTGGGAACATTATTGCCCATATAATAAAAATTGTTCAGCAAAATTTGTGATAGAAGGGTATGTGATACAATGGATGATGAAAAATTAGAGCATTTCAGGAAAAAGCTTATTGAAGAAAAAAACAATATATTGCATACGTTAAATGAAATGGATGATAACGATGGTACGGGCAGGATGGCAGAAAGAGAATATTATCAAGAATTATCATTGGCAGACAATCATCCAGCAGACATTGGATCGGAAGTTTATGAAATAGAGAAGAACTATGCATTAAAAGACAATGAACAGCATGTGTTAAGGCAAATTGATGATGCACTTTTAAGAATGGTAAAAGGACAATACGGCATATGCAATCATTGCCATAAAGAAATAGAATTAGATAGACTGGAAGCATTACCATATACATCTTTATGTGCAAATTGTGCAAAAAACAATGATTTAAAATTAAGTGATCTTAGATTTTCAAGACCAAACGAAGAAAGAACAATAAAGTATCCTTTTGGATGGGGCTACATGGATTCAAAAGATGAAAATCAATTCGATGCGGAGGATTCATATCAAGCCGTGGCGAGATATAATAAAACTAAAGCAGGTCTTGATAATTATGATGACGACTATGATGATTATAATTCTGGATATGTTGAAGAAATAGAAAAAATAAGCAATGAAGATTATAAAAAGACTCTAGAATGAAATATATTATTGCAAAAACAAATAAACTTTTCATAGGTGATTGAGGAATCCCTAAAAAAGAAATTGGTAATTAAAGAATAAAAACATTAAACATTCAAAGATGAGTGTTTAATGTTTTTAATATATTATAAAGCCTGAAATCCTTGATTTTAAATATAAAAATTGCAGGGGAGACAAGAATCGAACTCGCAATCTACAGTTTCGGAGACCACTGGTTCAAATCCAGTCATTCAGAACTATTAAAGTCTAGTATCCATATGCATTTGTATATTCTTTATTTTATGATTCAGATTTGGAACATAATCAAATGTGCTATACTAAGATATTATCTTAAATCAACTATAAATAATTGCATCAAAAGAAAGTTTTTATTATGGTTTTTAGTAAAAATAGTATAATAATATTTTGAAAATTAGATTTTATCTTTTTAGAAGTTTCATAT
>JAAROH010008108.1_pt1 | contig 15020 bp, 9 predicted proteins | sample 7248631 | NCBI WGS metagenome assembly JAAROH01 (sample SAMN09772309, study PRJNA484901) | compost metagenome | isolation source: Vermicomposting unit | place: India
AGCTAATAGGAAAGTATAAATTTTTCAATTTCTACTTTCCTAACGCATAAGTGCAACTACGGCTCTGCTCTCGCCTAAAGGCTCGGCAATCGCCTAGTTTTCTTTACATAAATAATTTTGAAATTAAATGATGGAGATGATTGGGAATGAGTCATGAAGAGTTAAATGACCAATTAATTGTTCGGCGTGAAAAGATGGAAGAATTACGTGCAAAAGGGATTGATCCTTTTGGTAAACGTTTTGATAGAACACATAGTGCGATGGACCTCAAAAATGCCTATGGCGAAATGGAAAATGAAGAATTAGAAAGTAAAGAAATACGTGTCCAATTAGCGGGACGGATTATGACAAAAAGAGGTAAGGGGAAGGTCGGTTTTGCCCATATTCAAGATGTGACCGGACAAATTCAAATCTATGTCCGTAAAGATACCATTGGCGACGACCAGTATGCTATTTTTAAGACAGCCGATTTAGGAGATATAGTCGGAGTAAAAGGGATTGTATTTAAAACACACGTGGGTGAATTATCTATTAAAGTGGATGACTTCCAAATTCTAACAAAGGCTTTACGCCCATTACCTGATAAATTCCATGGGTTGAAAGATGTCGAACAACGATATCGTCAACGGTATTTGGATCTTATTGTAAACCCGGAAAGTAAAGACATTTTTGTTACCCGCAGCAAAGTAATTCAATCGATTCGCCGATTTTTGGATAATAAAGGGTACCTTGAAGTAGAGACACCAATGATGCACACCATTCCGGGCGGGGCTGCTGCACGTCCGTTTATTACCCATCATAATGCATTGGATATTGACTTATACATGCGTATTGCCCTTGAATTACATTTAAAACGACTTATTGTCGGCGGACTGGAAAAAGTGTACGAGATTGGCCGTGTGTTCCGAAATGAAGGTGTTTCGACCCGACATAATCCGGAATTTACGATGCTTGAACTATATGAAGCATATGCAGACTTTCATGATATTATGAATCTGACGGAAGATATGATTGTTCATGTTGCTCAAGAAGTGTTAGGCACGACAAATATCCAATATGGTGAATATAATGTTGATTTAACACCAAAATGGAAAAGAATCCATATGGTCGATGCCGTTAAAGAATATGTAGGGGTTGACTTTTGGCAGGAAATGACTGTGGAAGAAGCACGTATCTTAGCTAAAGAACATGGGATAGAAATCACTGAACATATGGAAGTTGGTCATATTATTAATGAATTCTTTGAGCAAAAAGTGGAAGAAAAACTGATTCAACCGACATTTGTCTACGGTCATCCTGTGGAGATATCACCTTTAGCGAAGAAAAATGCAGACGACCCTCGTTTCACGGATCGTTTTGAATTGTTCATCGTTGCTCGTGAACATGCGAATGCATTTACAGAATTAAATGATCCGATTGATCAAAGAGAAAGATTCGAAGCCCAAGTGAAAGAACGCAGCCAAGGAAATGATGAGGCCCATGTAATGGATGAAGATTTTATCGAAGCATTGGAATACGGGATGCCTCCAACAGGTGGACTTGGGATTGGTATTGATCGTTTAATCATGTTCTTGACGAATGCACCTTCCATCCGGGACGTATTGCTCTTCCCAACTATGCGTCAACGATAACAAATAATTTAAATCAGGCTGCCTTCGATGAGATCAATAGAAGGTGGTCTTTTTAATATTTTTTTCAACTGAATAGCCGCTTATTTAGCTAAATAAAATAGATAAACATCCTATGATTAATCTAAAGTTCATGGTATGAGTTAAATTATTGTAGGCAGAATGATTTATTTTATCCCCCTTTTGGTGAATGAAAGTTAGGGCATTCACTTATCGATTTACTGACTTTATATCTTATATGGTATAATTAATAAATGAAAAAATTTTTTAATTTGGATGGCGTCTTACATGGAAGTAGTTTGCCAATAAGGGCGACCGGAATATTTGCTGTCGGTTTTGGCACGGCGGATAAATTGATGGATCCAGATCTCCGGGGAGAGGAGACTCAGGAGTTTTCGTTTATTATTTTTGAAAGCGCCTAACTTTTAAAAAATAAGGGATGAGTGTGTATGGTAACTATTTCTGATGTGGCGAAACTGGCACATGTTTCAAAAATGACTGTATCAAGAGTCATTAACCACCCAGAACAAGTCAGTGATGATTTGAAAAAATTGGTTTATGATGCAATGGAAAAGTTAAACTATGTACCGAATTATGCCGCGCGTGCACTGGTATCGAACCGTACTCAAGTAATCAAGTTCCTTATTTTGGAAGAAATGGATACAACCGAACCTTACTACATGAACTTATTGGCCGGAATTGCCAAAGAATTAGACAGGAACTACTATAGTTTCCAGCTGGTTACACGGAAATCGATGGATATTGGCCAGTGTGATGGTATGATTGCTACAGGCGTCCGCAGTTATGATTATGATACAATCTTAAAGGAATTCTCTAAGCCGATTATTTTGTTTGGCCAAAGTGACAGAGGGTATGATTTTATCGATGTGGACAATGAAAAAGGTATGCGGCTTACGACTAGGCACGTAGTTAGTTTAGGATTCGAAAAAATTTACTTTTTCGGAATTGATTTACAGGAACCGTTTATGTCTGCAAGGCTGAAAGGTTATTTGGATACGGTTAACTCATATGGATTACCAAATTATTTGTACAGGATGAAAAACAGTTCGAGAGTAGCCGAAAGAAATGCGAAAGAAATCTTGTCCAATTGGAAAGAAAAATGTGCATTTGTTTGTGCGAGTGACCGGATTGCCCTAGGTGTAATCAGGGCTGCGCAGTCATTGCAGTTACAGATTCCCGATCAGGTTGCGGTTACAGGATTTGACGGCGTTTTTCTGGACCGGATTTCTTCTCCTCATATTACAACAATTCGTCAGCCGGTTGTCGAGATGGGGGAAGCCTGCGCCCGTATGCTGTTAAAAAAAATTCAGGAAGATGGCAAGTCACAAGGGCATCGGTTTTTTGAACCTGAACTGCTCGTGCGTCCGTCAACAGTTCATGTATAGGGCGGCCTCCGAAACAGGCTGCTTTTTATTTTCTATCATCAAAGCCATGTCGGATAAAGGTGAAAAGACTGCGATATGAAAAAACCGGGTTGTTGCCCGGTTTTTAAAATATTTACCGAAAGAATATTTCATCCAATCTTCGTCATTCACTTGTCAAGACTAAAAGCAGGTAATGCGGTAAGCCGGTGAGCAGTATGGCCTCTTGTTAAATTTTGTTACCGCTAACATGAACATAACAGCTGTTATTCAATTATAGGAGATGGTACGCTAAAAGGAGTATGGAGTTAATCAGGGTAATGTTGATGAGATCCGAATATTTATGCTTATTTTCTCACATATTATGCATACATACTAGAATGAATGTGTCCATCAATCGAAATTAACTATTTTCAGCGGTCTTTCGTAGCCTATTTTATATGGGGATGTTTGCATAATATTTATAGAATGAAGCGACTCTTATTGTTACCATGGTTTACTTCATCAAAACAACTAAGGTGAGGAGGAACAATCATGGAATTAGCCGGAATTTTTCACCATCCATTCAGTGCGGATGCATATGTATATGACAAAGAAACGATGCATCTGAAGTTACGTACAAAAAAGAAGGATATTGCCGAAGTTCTACTTATTTGGGGTGATCCTTATTTATTTAAAAAGAATGAATCAGGGGAATATCACTGGCAGTATGAACAGCTAACAATGACAAAGGTTACAGAAACGGAAGCACATGATTACTGGTTTGCAGAAGTAAGACCACCGCATCGCCGCTTACAATATGCTTTTTTACTTACCGACCTGGATGGCAATCACATTTTTTACGGCGGTCGTGGCTTTTATCCGCCAAATGAAGATACACTAAATGTTCCTGATTATTATTTTAAATTTCCCTTTATGCATGGAACGGATATGTTTAAAGCACCGGAATGGGTTAAGTCAACGGTTTGGTACCAAATTTTCCCCGAGCGATTTGCAAACGGAAACCCGGATATCTCCCCAAAAAATGCTTTGCCTTGGGGGAGTAAAGACCCTGGCGTAAACGACTTTTTTGGCGGGGACTTGCAGGGGATTATCGACCATTTGGACTATTTGAGTGACCTTGGGATTAATGGGATTTATTTGACACCGATTTTTGAGGCACCATCCAATCATAAATATGATACGATTGACTATTTTGCCATCGACCCGCATTTTGGAGACAAGGAAACCTTCCGCAAGCTTGTGAAAGAGGCACACAAACGGGGGATTCGGATTATGCTCGATGCCGTATTCAATCACATTGGAAAAAACTCGAAGCAATGGCAGGATGTATTGAAAAACGAAGAAAACTCAATATATAAGGATTGGTTCCACATCCATTCTTTCCCGGTTCGTGAAGGAGAAAACGGCAATATTGACGGGCAAGATACACTCTCCTTCGATACATTCGCTTTTACAACGAGCATGCCGAAACTCAATACAGCCAACCCGGAAGTACAAAAATATCTACTTGATATTGCAACTTATTGGATTCGGGAATTTGATATTGACGGTTGGCGACTCGATGTGGCCAATGAAGTTGACCATACTTTCTGGAAAACTTTTCATCAGACGGTGGTAAAAGAAAAACCGGATCTTTTTATTCTCGGTGAAATATGGCATGATTCTTGGCCTTGGCTTTTAGGCGATGAATTCCATTCCGTGATGAATTATCCGTTCACACAGACGATTAGTGAATATTTTGTGGAAGAAAAAATATCTGCGGAAAAAATGATGTATAGCATCAATCAACAGTTTATGCATTATATGAAGTCAAACAATGAAGTCCTGTTTAATATGCTCGACAGTCATGATACACCGAGAATTTTGACCAAATGCGGCGGTGATAAACAAAAAGCTAAACTTGCCCTTGCATTTATGTTCGCACACACTGGAACGCCATGCATTTATTACGGGACAGAAGTCGGCATAGATGGCGGCGCTGATCCACTCTGCCGAAAATGTATGGTGTGGGAGGAAGACAAACAGGATCACGACATGCTCACCTTTATGAAAAAACTAATCCGGTTCCGTAAAGATTATCAATCGACATTGACATACGGCGATCTGATCTGGCTGAAAAATGAAAACGATAAAGAAGTGATCTGCTTCTTACGGAAAGACAAAAACCATACGTTACTATTTGCCTTTAATCGGTCCGCGGCGGAACAGTCCATTCCATGGAGTGATCTGAATGTGGATAATTCAAACTCTGTCAAAAATATTTGGGAAAATAAACCCGTTCAGGAAGATATACTTGTGCTTGCTCCTAAGCAATTTACTATTTTGGAAATAATAAATTAACTTTTCTCTATCTTGACAGCAGGTCTTGTGAAGCTTCTTATCCTTCAGTCAAGTCGAAGAAACCCCACTGACGGTAGTTTCCTAAAACAGCTGCTCTGCTCTCACCTAAGGGTTAGGCAGTCGCAGAGTTTTTATATCCTAACTCTACCAGACGATTGAAAGTGGGGTTATATTTTGTTAACGGTAACAGGGAAATTAACGTTGTAAACGTTTCCTGACGTCAACTATAATGAGGTTGTAATAAAAAAGGGAGGTTAAAAAAATGAAAGTGTTAAAGAAGCTGTTTGTCCTCACACTAATTTTTAGTATTACTTTTGCTTTATCCGCATGTGGAGGAAAGAAAGAAACAAACGACAATTCCTCTTCAGATAGCGGTGGCAAAAAAACGCTCACCGTTTCCGTTGAAGAAAAATATGCAGACTATATTAACAGTATTAAGGGAGATTTTGAAAAACAAAATGATGTCACTGTAAAAATTGTGAAAAAGCCGATGTTTGAACAGCTTGAAGCTCTTCCGCTTGATGGGCCGGCAGGAAAAGCACCGGATGTTATGCTTGCTGCTTATGACCGTATTGGCGGGCTTGGCCAACAGGGTCACCTACTTGAGCTTAGTAAGGAAGATGTAAGTGCTTTTGACGAAAAAGATCAACAGCAAGTCACGGTTGATAATAAATATTACGGTGTCCCATTTGTTATCGAAACACTTGTACTCTATTACAATAAAGATCTAATTTCTTCACCTCCGCAAACTTTTTCTGACCTCGAAGAACTGGCAAAGGACAGTAAATATGCTTTTGAATCCGAATCTGGCAAAAATACCGGTTTCCTAGCAAAATGGACAGATTTCTACTTTAGCTATGGTCTATTGGCTGGTTACGGTGGTTATGTCTTCGGAGATAATGGAACAAATACGAAAGATATTGGTTTAAACAATGAAGGTTCCGTGGAAGCTATTACCTATGCGACACACTGGTTTCAAGATATATGGCCAAAAGGGATGAAAGATGTCAAAAGTTCCGGTGACTTTGTAACGGAAGAATTCACTAAAGGGAAAACAGCAGCTATTATTGATGGACCATGGTCGGCTGAAAATTTCAAGAAGGCAAACTTGAATTTCGGAATAGCCCCAATCCCAACACTTCCAAATGGCAATGAATATCAACCATTTGCAGGAGGAAAAGGCTGGGTTGCCTCCAACTATACAAATGAACCGGAGCTGGCTAAAAAATGGATTAATTATGTAACGAATGAAGATAACAACTACAAGTTCTTTGAAGAATATAACGAAATACCGGCAAATCCAGCTGCCCGTGAAAAAGCAGCAGGCACAGATAACGAATTGGCAAAAGCCGTCATCGAACAATATAAATCTGCTCAGCCAATGCCAAATATTCCTGAAATGGGCGAAGTTTGGACCGGCATGGAATCAATCATGTATGACGCCGCTTCTGGAAAGAAAACACCGCAAGAAGCAGCCGATGCAGCTGTAAAAATTATTAAAGACAATATTGCTCAGAAGTATTCTAAATAAAAATTTTATTCCACTCCAGATGGGGTTTTCCCCATCTGGCTTTCAAATTAGCAAGTTTAATGGAAATGAGGTACAAAAAATGGAAATCGAACAAAATAAGCTGAAGAATGTCCGTAAAGCCGGCTTATATTCCTTGATTCCTGGCCTCGGTCAGTTTTACAACAAACAGCCTTTTAAAGGAGTCATCTTCATAGCAATATTTCTTCTTTTCGTCTTCCAAATGGCTATTGCTGGTATACCGGCTTTAACTGGTTTTATCACATTAGGGACAACGCCGCGGGTTGATCATTCACTATTTTTGCTTATAAAAGGTTCATTGCAAATCATTGTCATTCTATTGTTTCTTGTATTTTATTTTTTGAACATCTATGATGCGAGACGTGTAGCTACAATATGGAATGTGAAAGGAAAAGCCAACACCACGGCCACAGCTATTTTAAAAAATGCTTGGGATTCGGGTTTTCCTTATTTATTAACAATTCCGGCCTATCTTGCTATGACGTTTGTTATCATATTTCCTGTACTAGTAACTTTATTTACCGCTTTTACCAATTATGATTTTTATCATATTCCGCCATTCAAGTTGATTGACTGGGTCGGACTAAAAAACTTTTTAAATATTTTTTCTCTCAGTTCGTATCGTGAAACTTTTACAAGTGTGTTCAGCTGGACAATCATTTGGACATTGTGTGCCACAACCGGTCAAATTGTGCTTGGGATATTAACAGCGATTGTGGCCAACCAAGATTTCATTAAAGGCAGACGTTTGTTCCGGATTATCTTTTTACTTCCATGGGCGATACCCGCATTCATTACCATCATGAGTTTTTCCAATATTTTTAACGACAGTATCGGTGCCATTAATACCCAAGTTATTCCAGCAATTAACCACCTGTTATTTACAGATATTCCGGCGATCTCTTGGAAAACAGATCCGTTTTGGACGAAAGTAGCTTTAATCATAATCCAAACATGGCTTGGTTTCCCATATATTTTTGTAATGGTTACAGGCGTTTTACAGTCAATACCAGGGGATTTATATGAAGCGGCACGGATTGACGGTGCAAATTTCTGGCAAAAGTTTTGGAGGATAACATTACCGATGATTTTGTTTGCAACTGCGCCAGTTCTGATTACACAGTACACTTTTAACTTCAATAACTTCTCTATTATTTATCTCTTTAATAATGGCGGACCAGGCAGTGTCGGTTCCGGAGCGGGGTCAACTGATATTTTAATTTCCTGGATTTATAAACTGACAACCGGTACCTCACCGCAATACGCAATGGCAGCCGCGATTACGCTAATGATTTCTTTTATTGTAATTGGCGTCTCGCTAATCGCCTTTAAGAAAACGAATGCATTTGGCAATGAGGAGATGATGTAACATGGGAGAGTTCATGAAAAGCCAAAAATTTGCCCGCTTTTGCAATCGGTTTTTCACATATGCATTTTTATTATTATTAAGCTTGATTATTATTTATCCATTGTTAATTACCGTTTCCACAGCTTTCAGGGAAGCGAATATTGTTTCTTTCCAGTTGGATTTACATTCTAACTGGACGCTGGATAATTTTCGCGAGCTGTTTACAAATACGTTGTATAAAAATTGGTATATAAATACGCTCATTATTGCAGTTGCCACAATGGTACTTCAAGTCGTAATTGTGACGCTTGCCGGCTACACTTACAGTCGTTACCGTTTTAAGGGTAGGAAATACAGTTTAGTCTTTTTCCTGATTATACAAATGGTTCCAACGATGGCTGCATTAACGGCATTCTATGTATTGGCAAATATTTTAAATGCCTTGGATACTTACTGGTTTTTAACGCTCCTTTATGTCGGTGGCGGAATTCCAATGAATACATGGTTGATGAAAGGATATTTTGATACTGTACCGCGTGATTTGGATGAATCGGCCAGGATCGATGGTGCGGGGCATTTAAGAGTATTTTGGCAAATCGTCCTTCCGCTTGTAAAGCCAATGCTCGCCGTTCAAGCGCTTTGGGCATTTATGGGTCCTTTCGGGGATTTCTTGTTAGCAAAATTTTTGCTCAGGACACCGGAACATTTAACAGTTGCGGTTGGTCTGCAACAGTTTATTTCCAATCCAACTGATCAAAAAGTGACCTTGTTTGCTGCAGGTGCTTTTTTAGCCGCCCTGCCGATTTGTATTTTATTTTTCTTCCTGCAAAAAAACTTTGTGTCCGGACTGACTTCCGGTGGCACAAAAGGGTAGTTATTATCCCTTGATGAATCTTTTAAAAAGTGTGGGGTTATAGATGGAACAGATTCAAAGGTTCCCTGTCAACTATTTTGCAAATATATTTTCACCGGTAAAAATGTATCGGCATAGGAGAGATCTTGGTTGGTTGAAAATTGCGCTCGTGTTTATTTTCTTAAACGCTTGCCTGATTGCACCGCTCTCATTATCTTTTGCCCGTACGGAAAGTTTTGAGTTAGGAAAAATCATGCCAAATTTATATGAAGCGGTCAAGACCGGTTATTCCGGCCCGGCTGTTAACATGAAGATTAACAATGGCATTCTTCAAGCTCAAGCCTATGAATTGGTTGACGGGGATACACTTATTTCCATTAATGCAAACAAGGATTTTTCTGTTTCCGGAGATCAGTATCATAAAAAAGTTGATCATTATAAAAATGCACTCGTTTTTCAAAAAAACCGGCTGATCTTGACTGACGAAAACGGGTTTGGCTTTTCGGTACGCTATCCGCAAAATGACGCAGGAAAAAAAGTTCGTAGTGGAGACGATCTTGCCGCTTTTGCAGGAGAGCTCTGGTTTCAGCAATTCAAAGTTAACCTCATTCCGTTAATTTCAGGTTCCATGTTGGCCATGCTCTTTTCAAGTAATTTTGTTTTAATGGGTGCGGTGTCTCTTATACTTTGGTTGACAAAGTTTTCAAGTTACTCCGGTATCCAAACTTTTAAACAGGCAGCAACCATAACAATGTTTGCTGCAGGATGCCCTTCAATTCTAGCCATGATTGCCGGCTTTGCAGGTGCTAATATTACTGTGCTATTAATGATTCAATCTTTAGGGATTGTTATTATCATTGCATTTATCTTTTTTAGGACTAAGTTTTTATCAGAAGAAAGTATGAATTAATCAGATGTTGATAAGGAGGCCCTTTTATGTATTACAACCGGCTTTTTGAAGTGGATGAATGGACATTAAAAACTACACAGCTTCACCGGGAACATATTCGACTGCAAGAAAGCCTCACCTCTTTGGGTAACGGCTATATGGGTATGCGCGGCAATTTTGAAGAGACTTATTCCGGTGACCATCACCAAGGAACCTATATTGCAGGGATATGGTTTCCCGATAAAACTAGGGTTGGCTGGTGGAAAATCGGTTATCCGGACTACTTTGGCAAAGTCATCAACGCTATCAACCTTGTTGGGTTACGTATATGGATTGATCAGGAAGAAATTGATCTATTTATTGATCACCTTGAACAATTTCAACTAGAACTTGATATGAAAAAAGCAGTTTTGCGTCATTCCTACATTGTCAAAAAGCCCGGAAAAATGGTCAAAATTGAAATAGAACGTTTTTTCAGCATTGTTCATAAAGAAATTGCGGCTATCCGGTTCCGTGCAACGAATCTTGGAAAACCGGCTACCATCAAGTTGATGCCGTATTTGGATGGAAATGTAAAAAATGAAGACGCGAATTATGATGAGATGTTTTGGACGGACATCCATTCCGAAGTGAACGAAAAGCGGGCAGCTGTTATTACGGAAACGATTGAAAACCCGTTCGGTGTTCCCCGTTTTACTGTTGCAGCTACGATGGGATGCAGAACGGATGCAATTTTGACTACCCATCAAGCAAAGCCGTTATATGCTGAACAAATTTATGAAAAAGAGTTAGGGGAAAACGAATCTCTTCACTTAGAAAAAATTATTGCTGTTACAACAAGTAGAGACTATGAAAAAGAGCTATTGTTATCCCGTGCGTATGAATTACTCGACCAAGCATTAGAAAGCGGGTATGAAGAATTATTCCAAGAACACGCGGCAGCATGGCAAAAACGATGGGATAAAGCTGATGTCCGTATTGTCGGAGATCCGGAAGCACAGCAAGGCATCCGCTTCAATTTATTCCAACTCTTTTCCACCTATTATGGAGATGATCCAAGATTAAACATTGGTCCAAAAGGTTTTACCGGTGAAAAATACGGAGGTGCCACTTATTGGGATACGGAAGCGTATGCTGTGCCGATGTATCTTTCTGTCGCATCTCCGGAAGTAACGAGGAACTTGCTGCTTTACCGTTACAATCATCTTCCGCAAGCTTACGAAAATGCGAAAAAACTCGGGCTCAAAGGTGCTCTATATCCAATGGTCACATTCACAGGGATTGAATGTCACAATGAATGGGAAATAACTTTTGAAGAAATCCACCGAAATGGTGCAATTGCGTATGCGATTTATAATTATGTTAATTATACCGGGGATAAGGAGTATATTAACCAATATGGAATTGATGTCCTAGTTGGGATCAGCCGCTTTTTTGCCGACCGAGTTCATTTCTCGGAACGAAAGCAAAAATACATGATTCATGGTGTAACTGGACCGAATGAATATGAAAACAATGTTAACAACAACTGGTATACAAACCGGATTGCTGTCTGGACGCTTAAATTTACAATCGCATCACTCGATAAAATTGGAAAAGATAAAAAAACGTCGCTTAATATTACGGAAAAAGAACTGACCCATTGGCGTGATATTATCGACCGGATGTACTTTCCGTATGATGAAAAACTCGGTATTTTTCTACAACAGGATGGTTTTTTAGACAAGCCGATTCAACCGGTCAGTGCCATACCGAGAGAAGATCTACCACTCAACCAGCATTGGTCTTGGGACCGTATTTTGCGTTCTTGCTATATTAAGCAGGCCGATGTACTACAAGGATTTTATTTCTTTAATGATGAGTTTACAATGGAAGAGAAGCAGCGGCATTTTGAATTTTACGAACCGTTAACCGTCCATGAATCGAGTCTTTCCCCTTGTGTCCATGCTATTTTAGCTGCTGAACTCAGGAAAGAGGACAAAGCGGTGGAGCTGTATAAACGGACATCTCGCCTCGATTTGGATAACTATAACCATGATACAGAAGACGGGCTGCATATTACGTCGATGACCGGAAGTTGGCTCGCAATCGTCCATGGTTTTGCTGGTATGCGTACGTTCAATGAAACATTGTCTTTTGCCCCATTTTTACCAAGAAATTGGGATGCGTATGCATTTAAAATTAATTACCGGAATCGTCTCCTAGAAGTAAAAGTAAACAAAAGGCACGTAACGGTTTCCTTGCTTGAAGGGGAACCGCTCGAATTAAAACTATTTGGGGAGCCTATCTATTTAACAAATACCGATACGAAGGAGTATGTGTGACCTTGATAGAATGGTGGAAAAAAGCAGTTGTCTATCAAATTTATCCTCGCAGTTTCTATGATACAAACGGCGACGGAATTGGTGATTTGCAAGGAATTATTGAAAAGTTGGATTATTTAAAAGAACTTGGCATTGACTGTATTTGGATCAGTCCTGTGTACGACTCCCCACAGGATGACAATGGTTATGACATCCGCGACTACCGCAAGATTGATAAAATGTTCGGGACAAACGAAGACATGGACCGGCTGCTTGCTGAGGCCCACGCACGGGGTATTAAAGTAGTCATGGACCTCGTCGTTAACCATACATCTGATGAACATTTCTGGTTTGTGGAAAGCAGGAAGTCAAAAGATAATCCGTATCGCGATTTTTATTTCTGGAAGGATCCAAAGCCGGATGGTTCCCCGCCAAATAACTGGGGATCGATGTTTTCCGGTTCCGCATGGGAATATGATGAAAAAACCGGGCAATACTATTTGCATTATTTTAGCAAGAAACAGCCTGATTTAAATTGGGAAAATGAAAAAGTTCGGAAAGAAGTATATGATTTGATGAAATACTGGATGGACAAAGGGGTCGATGGCTGGCGAATGGATGTTATCGGTTCTATTTCGAAATTTCTCGATTTTCCCGATTATGAACTTCCTAAGGGCCAAAAATACGGTGTTGGCAAATACCATGCAAACGGTCCTCGTCTCCATGAGTTTATCCAAGAGATGAACCTTGAAGTGCTGTCAAAGTATGATTGTATGACTGTCGGTGAAGCAATCGGATCCGATGTTGAAATCGCCAAAATGTACACAGGTGCCGACCGCCATGAACTGAACATGATTTTCAACTTTGAACATATGGATGTTGATACAATGCCGGGCAGTTCGGCGGGGAAATGGGCATTGAAACCATTCGATCTGATTGAATTAAAGCAAATACTCTCCCGCTGGCAGTATGCACTTTCGGATACAGGATGGAATGCGTTATATTTTGAAAACCACGATCAGGCACGTGTCGTGTCGCGTTGGGGAAATGATACAAACTACCGCATTGAGTGTGCCAAAGCGTTTGCAACGATTTTACACGGGTTAAAAGGAACGCCTTTTATTTATCAAGGGGAAGAAATCGGAATGGTGAACGCTAAGTTAAAGTTAGCAGAATATGACGATATTGAAATACGAAACGCCTACAGAGAACTTGTTGTGGAAAATCAAATTATGTCGGAGGACGAATTTTTAACAGCCGTCAGGAAAAAGGGACGCGATAATGCACGGACGCCGATGCAGTGGGACGACACTCCGCATGGCGGCTTTACAACCGGAACGCCATGGTTGAAGGTGAATCCCCGTTATCCGGAAATTAACGTTACCAAAGCACTTGCTGATCCGAACTCGATTTTTTATTACTATCAATCGTTAATTAAGTTGCGCCATACATATGATGTGTTTGTGGACGGACGGTATGAATTGTTGTTACCAAATCATCCCTACTTATACGTGTATACGCGAGAAAATGAGTCGGAGAAATTGCTCATCGCCGCCAATATCAGCGAGCATACGGTAAGTTTTGAAAAACCTGAGGGAAATTGGGGCTTGTTGCTTGGAAACTATGATGATACGGAAAACAGTACATTATTCCGCCCATACGAAGCTGCAATTTATTATATGGAGAAATGAACGGAGGGGTTGTTCTTGAAATGATGACAGGATGAGGAAAGAGTGCAGGAGCTTCTCCCCAAGCCAGGAATTCTTCAATGTCACATGTTGTTCCTGATTTATGAAGGGGACAGTGCGAGGCCGCTGAGGAAGTGCGAAATAATTCTGCTAAACATCGTATTTAGATGTATTTCTGTGTTTTATCATACTAAATATTGTATTAGTAAATCTATTCAAATAGTTTCGGTGGTCTCGAACAGTAGGGGTGACATCAATTTGTGAAACGTTTAATAAGTGGGCTGTTCTTGAAATGATGACAGGAACAGCCCCTCTTACGCTTTCTACGATCGGTTTCGGTTTAATTAAATTAAAGCACTTGGGAATCCTTCTTCAAATTTAGTATCGTTGCATACATAAACTCCAAGATTTCAGGAGTGCTTTCACTTTTTTATGTATTTTTCTCAAAAAACGGTGATTAAACAAAAACTGATAAAACAAAAATATGGTTGATGCAAAAAGGCCTATTGAAAAAAATATCCACTACTTATATCTATTAGGAACAAAAATTGTGCTTTTTGTATATGATTTATAGAAATATTGGCTTTTTGAGTGGTAACCATAAATATGATTAGCACCCAAAAAGGTTTTATGGAAAAATTTTAGCCAATATATTTATCAAGACACAATGTGTTGTGATCTGAGCGTTAGTTTTTTTATAAAAGGGGCTTTTTGGGCGGTAACCTAAATATAATATAAATTAGTGATTTCAGAAAAAAAGAACTTTAATTGTTCTATTGCAAATATATTTTAATCGTGTTAAATTATAATACGTTGTTCAATAAATGAAAGCAAGTCACTAAGATGCTTGGTATCTTGTAAACCTAATTTTGCTGTTATGAAAGACAGAAAAATTAAAGACCACTATATTATTTCAAATGCAGTGCTTTAAATGAAACTCAAAAAAGTTGTTGACAAGTTGTAAGTTATCTTGCTATAATAGTAAAGTTGCTTTTGAAACATTAATAAATTGAACCTTGAAAACTGAACAAGACAAA